>ERZ1066122.74-NODE-74-length-112904-cov-23.147347_pt1 | contig 112904 bp, 110 predicted proteins | sample MGYA00382769_ERZ1066122 | MGnify/ENA primary metagenome ERZ1066122 (study PRJEB33369, sample SAMEA5778352) | biofilm metagenome | biome: Industrial cooling water; feature: Water cooling tower basin; material: Biofilm | place: United Arab Emirates | collected...
GCCGGCGGCATCCTGGTGTTCGATCTGCCCGATCTGCCGCAGCAGGGCGGCCGCAACGTGAAGGTTTCGGGCAACCAGGTGATCGGCAACAACCACCCGAATTTCGCGGCGCCGGGCAACATCGTGGCCGGCGTGCCGTCTGGCACCGGCATCATGGTGATGGCCAACAGCCGCGTCGACGTGTTCGGCAACCAGGTGGTGGGCAACAAGGGCAATGGCGTGATGGTGGTGGCTTATACCCAGGCCTTCACCGACAGGGCCTACAACCCGCTGCCACAGGACGTCAGCATCTGGGGCAATGATTTTCGCGCCAATGGCAGTGATCCGGCCTTCAAGGGCGGCAAGGAGATCGCCGCGGCCGTGGGCGGGATGCTGCCGCCGGTGATGTGGGATGGCATCACCCGCTATGCCGTGCCGGGCACCGGTGAACAGCGGCAGGCCAGCGGCGGGGTGCGCAGCGACGTGCCGGGCATCACGCTCAACCTCGGCACGCACGGCACACCGGCAACGCAGGCCCGGCCCAGCCCGCTGCCGGTGACGGCATTTCCGGCCATGGCGGCCGGCGCGGATGGCGGCATCACCCTGCCGGCAGCGCTTGAGGCGCGCAGCCGATGACGCGGGCGCTGCTGGCGCTGCTGCTGCTTGGCGCGGCACCGGCGCCCGTGGTGCAGGTGAAGCCTGACCTGTTGCTGACCACCGACGCGCCGCGTCTGGCTGATTACGGCCTGTTCGATGCGGCGGACAATCCGGCGCCGGGGGTGCAGCCCTACACGCTGGGCACGCCGCTGTTCAGCGATCATGCCGAGAAATACCGTTTCATCTGGATGCCGCCCGGCAGCCAGGCCCAGTATCGGCCAAGCGGCGTGCTGGCCTTTCCGGTTGGCACCGTGCTGATCAAGCGCTTTGGCTATCCGGCGGATCTGCGGCGCCCGTGGGACAAGGTGGCGCTGGTGGAGACCCGCCTGCTGATCCACCGCGCCTCGGGCTGGGCGGCGCTGAGCTACGTGGAAGAGCCGGGCGGCGCGGTGCTCAAGCGCGCCGGCAAGCGTGTTCCCATCCGTATCACCGGCTTCGACGGCCAGCCGATGTCCATCGATTATGCCGTGCCCAACCAGAATCAGTGCAAGCAGTGCCACCAGGACGGCGAGGCCATCACCCCGATCGGACCAACGGCGGGCAATCTGAACCATGGCCTGTTCGGCGACGGCCCCAGCCAGTTGGCCGTGTGGCAGGCCGGTGGCCGGCTGGCCGGGCTGCCGGCAGCGAACTGGCCGCGCCTGGCGCGCTGGAACGATCCGGCCGAGCCGCTGGAAGCCCGTGCCCGCGCCTATCTGGCGGTCAACTGCGGCCATTGCCACAGCCGCGGCGGCTTTGCCTCCAATTCGGGTCTTTATCTCAATCCCGAGGAAAAAGTGCCGGCGCATCTGGGCATCATGAAGCGGCCGGTGGCAGCCGGGCGCGGTTCGGGCGGGCTGAGCTTTTCCATCCTGCCCGGCCAGCCTGACCAGTCCATCCTTGTCCATCGCATGGCGAGCAGCGATCCCGGCATCATGATGCCGCAGTTTGGCCGGTCAATGGCGCACGCCGAGGGGCTGGCGCTGGTCCGTGCGTGGATCGCTGCTATGCCGCCACAAACCGGCGCCGGCGGCTGACGGCGCCGACAAGGCCGAAGCCGATGATCAGCATCGCCCAGCTGGCCGGTTCGGGAACGCCTCCGGGGGCAACGTCACCCGGATCAACAGGGTTGTTGACGGGGGCGATATCGAGCCCGGACAGTTGAAAGGACAGGGACGGGAAATTTGCGGCGCTGGTCGGCCCCGGATCGCGCACGGCGAACAGATAGGCCAGGAAGCCATCGGGCCCGCTGTCGACGGACAGCGACTGTGTCGCGGTGCCCGCGCCACCGTAATTGCCCAGAAAGACAAGCGAGTTGCCGTTCACGCCATAAAGAGCCAGCGGGTCCCGGCCTGACATGGAGTTCAGCCGAACGCCGTTCAGATGGAAGGCTTCGCTGCCCGCCAGCAAGATGGCTTCGCGTGCGAACGGCAGATAGGAATCGACCCGCGTTTCGAAGGTGCCACCGGCGATGCCAAGGCCATCGGTGGTCAGGCGCAGGTTCGGGGCGGCGGCCGACAGATGCGCCAGTTCGCTGATCCCGCCGGCACGGTAACCAAAGGTGCGCGCCGTCGCCGTCACCGAAAAGCCGTTCTCGACAAACAGCATGCTGGGCGACGCTGTGTCAGCGCCAGCCAGATTGAAGCTGATGGTGGCGGTTGCCGGCGCGGCCGACAAGAGAATGGCGGCACACAGGCCAAGGAGAGACTTCAACATGCGACCCCATTTCACTCAAACGCAACGCTCGCTTCGATCATTGGACGGGCTTTAATATTTTGGCAACCGATTCGTAATTCGGTTGACCGCAAGACCATCCCCTTCAGGCGCGCCCGACGGCAACGCGGCGACGCGCTACCGCGCCGACCAGCGCGAATCCGGCCAGCAGCAGGGCCCAGCTATCGGGTTCCGGCACGGCCGCCGGCGCCGGCGGTTCGACAAAGCGCAGGCTGTTGATGCGATAGCCCTGCCCCGATGTGCCGAGATAGGCGACGTTGCCCGGTTCGCGCGAGGTGAAGAAAAAGGCCGTGAACGCCGGCGAGGTGGTGATCAGATCAAGTTGCTGGGTACCGCTGTTGGCGGCCGCGAACGCAGCGCCAGTGGCCGCGCCGGACAGCAGCGACAGGCCGGCATTGGCGCCGCCCAGGCCCTGACGGATCACGCCCGGATAGCCGAGCGACACCAGCCCGGTGCCATTGACGCCATAGACCTGCAGCGTATCGTCATTGTCGACAAACGACAGGGTGAGGCCCGACAGGCCGAGCAGCCGGTCCGCGCTGATCAGCAGGCCTTCGCGGCGGGCGGCCTGGTTGGTGTCCAGCTGATCGGCCGAGGCGCCGCCGTTGACGCCGATGCCCGGCGCCGTGCGGCGCACCTGCATGTTGGTCGCAGACAGCTGGGACAGGCTGGTGAGGCTGTTCGGCAGGACCGCGAACGAGCGGGCTTCGGCCGTGAAGGTCACGCCGCCGCTCACCACGGTGAAGCTGTTCTGATTGGCATTGGCGCCACCGAACGACACATCGATCAGCGTGGCTGCCATGGCCGGCACCGAAACGGCCGAGCCAAGACAAAGAGCGACCACCACGGCCGCACGCAGACGCAAGAACATATACTGTTGCTCCAGACGAATCCCCAAACTGGAGCGGCCCTAGCATGGCTAACGGATTTTATCCACAGTCAATGACTGGGAATTAACCATCTTTTCACGAGTCCACGTGCGATTTCACAGATTTATCAATCTGGTCCAGTCCGGGCAGCAGCAGGAGGACGGTCAGGCCGCTCAGCATCAGCACCAGCGCGGCGCCGACGCCGGCGCCCACGGCCGCCCCCACGGCGAGAACGGCCGAGACCTGGAACAGGCTGTTGATGATGTTGTTTGCGGCAATCGCCCGCGCCCGGCTGCCGGCGGCGCCGGCAGTTTGCAGCACGGCATAGAGCGGCACCGAGAACACCCCGCCGGCCGCGGCCAGCGCGAACAGATCGGCCGCCACCCGCCAGCCGGCCGGCGTTGCCATCAAGCCGGCAACCGTCTTGGGCGCCGACCCGACAGCGGCGATGGCGAAGAACAGGTCCAACCCGGCCAATGCCATGGCCACCCCCGCCCACAGGCAGACGCGGGTTGACAGCCGGCCCCTGAGGATCCGCGCCACCGCCAGCGAGCCAGCGGCAATGCCGACCGAGAACAGCGAGAGGAAGGCCGTGGCCACCGCCTCGCTGCCGCCCATGACGTTCCTGGCCAGCGGCACGAACTGGCTGGTGTAGACAGCGCCGAGTGCCCAGAACCACGAGATCGCCAGCGTCGCCTGCCACAGCCGCCGGTCTGACCAGGCATGGGCGATCGCAGCGCGGGCGCTGGTCCACGCATTCCAGCTGATGGCCACAGCCGCTTCGGGCGGGGCTGGCGGGATGGCACGGGAGGCCAGCCAGCCCAGCACCGCCAGCCCGACGGCCACCGGGCCAACCGCGGCGGTGGCGAGCAGGCCGCCGGCCACCTGGCCCAGCAGGATGGCCACGAAGGTCGCGGCTTCCACCATGCCGGTGCCGCCGATCAGTTCGGCCGGCTTCAGATGCTGGGGCAGGATGGCATATTTGACCGGCCCGAACAGCGTGGAATGGCAGCCCATCAGGAACACCACGACCAGCGCCAGCGGCAAGGAGCCGATCGCCAGCGCCAGCCAGCCCAAGCCCATGAAGCCGATTTCCAGCTGTTTCACCAGCCGTGCGATGGCCGCCTTGTCGCGCGCATCGGCCAGGGACCCGGCAATGCCGGAGAACAGCAGGAAGGGCAGGATGAACAGCCCGGCCGCAAGGCTGGCCAGGAAGGCGGCCTGTTCCGGGTCTGCCGCGGCGATGTCGTAGGCCACGATGAAGATGAGGGCGGTGCGGTAGAGATTGTCGTTGAACGCGCCCAGCAGCTGCGTGACGAACAGGGGGCCAAATCGCCGCGTGGCCAACAGGCTGAGCATCTGCCACATGCTGTGCCCTTTCGGCGACCGCCCGTCCAGTCGGACTCGCGGCCGCGCACGCGTTCGCGTAAGGATAGGTGCAGGAGGGCAGGGTTCGCGTGGCACGGCAGCGGCAGAGCAATGACTGGGGCTTCCCGCGCTGGCGCAGCTATGAAGGCGAGCGCGCGGCCGCCAACGTGCGCCTGTGTGACCGGGAAGGCTGCACCAATGTTGGCGACCGCCCGGCCCCCAAGGCACCGAACAGCCCCGAACGTTGGTGGTTCTGCGAAGCACACGCTGCCGAATACAACGCCGGCTGGGATTATTTCCGTGGGCTGACCGCCGAAGAGGCCGCGGCCCGCGAGAAATCCGAGGCCGGGCAGCGGCGCTATCGCCGCGCCAGCCACTGGCAGTGGGGCAGCACTGGCGACGGCAGCCGCAGCCGCGCCGAAATGGACGCGCTGAAGCTGCTGGGCCTGGAGGCCGATGCCGATATCAGCGCCATCCGCGCCGCCTGGCGCAGCGCCGCCAAGGCCAGCCATCCCGATGTCGCCGGCAATGACCCGGAAGCCGCGGAGCGCTTCCGGGCCGTGCAGGCGGCGTGGGACGTGCTGTCGGCGGCCGATGCGGCCCGCAAGGCCGCTGCGGACGGGATGCAACGCTAAAGCCGGGCTTTCCGGCCGACAAGAAACGCCGGGGTTGAGGGGACCCCGCTTCTGGTCTTGAGGGGGACAATGATGAAGACTGCTCGCACCCTTGCTGCCGCGATCCTGCTGGCCAGCTCCGCTTCCGCCGCCACCGCTGCCGGCCTCTACGGCCAATGGCGCGTGAGCTTCGAGAACCATCCCGGCGGCCCGCTGCCGTTCACGCTCGACGTGCGCGAGGGCAAGACTGGCCCCCAGGCCTATATCCTGAACCCGCCGGAACGGCTGCGGGCCGAACAGGTCGAGGTGACGGAGAACAGCATCACCCTCACCTTCCCCAGCTACAACAGCCGGCTGGAGCTGATGGCCGCCACCGGCGGCACGCTGGCTGGCTCGGCGACCGTGCTGCGCTCCACCGGCCCGGTGACGCTGAGCGCCAAGGCGGTGCGCGGCAGCTGGCGCTTCACCCCCGGTGTGGTCAAGCCGGCGGGCAACGTGGCGGGGCGCTGGGACATCGCTTATGGCCCGCGCGCCATCAAGGGCGTGATGCTGTTGAAGCAGACGGGCGCGCAGGTGACGGGCACGGTGCAGCTGCCCACCGGTGACGTGCGCTACCTGGCGGGCGAGCTTAATGGCACGCAGCTCAAGCTGTCGGCCTTTGACGGCAGCTCCACCGGCCTGTGGCAGGGCGTTCTGGCCGGCGACACGCTCAAGGGCGCCTCGTTCGGCGCGACCAGCACGGCCAGCGGCAACCCCTGGTCGGCGAAGAAGGAAAAGCTGGCCGGCATCAAGCCCGTTGCGGTCGAAAAGCCGGGCGGCGAGCGGCTGTCGTTCCGCCTGCCGACCCCGGATGGCCAGTTCGTCAGCCTGAATGATGCACGCTACAAGGGCAAGGTCGTGGTGATCTCCATCGGCGGCGCCTGGTGCCCCAACTGCCACGATGAAGCCCAGTTCCTTGGCCCCTATGCCGCGCGCCGCCAGAAGGACGGGCTGGAAATGATCGGCATGCAGTTCGAATATGGCACCGATCAGGCCCGGGCGATGCGCCAGATCACCAGCTTCAAGACGCGCTACAAGCTGCCCTACCCGATGGTCTATGCCGGCCAGCCCAACGCCGATGACACCAAGAAGGTGCTGGGCGACCTCGCGCCGGTGAAGGTGTGGCCGACCACCATCTTCATCGGCCGTGATGGCCGCGTGAAGGAAGTGCATGTCGGCTGGGCAGGGCCGGCCACCGGCGCGCTGAGCGAAGAGGTGAAGCGCGAGTTTGACGAGACGGTGTCGCGGCTGCTGAAGGAACGTGCCTGAGGCGCCCTGTCGTTAGGCGCCCCGTCCTGAGGCGCCACGGCCTGCCGCAGCCTGGCAACCATCCACAGAAGCCTGTGCCGAACAGGCAGCCCGGGCCGGCGCGCCCCCTACCCTGCTGCGGCCTTGCCTGCTAAGTCTCGCGCATGCCCGCGCCCGTCCGCATCGCCCCCTCGATCCTGTCGGCTGACTTTGCGCGGCTGGGCGAAGAGGTGCGGGCGATCAGCGCCGCCGGGGCGGACTGGATCCATGTCGACGTGATGGATGGGCATTTCGTGCCCAACATCACCATCGGCCCGATGGTGGTGAAGGCGCTGCGCCCGCACAGCAGCCTGCCTTTCGATGTCCACCTGATGATCAGCCCGGCCGATCCCTATCTGGAAGCCTTTGCCGAGGCCGGCGCCGATATCCTCTCCGTCCACCCCGAAGCCGGGCCGCACCTGCACCGCACCATCCAGCGCATCAAGGCGCTGGGCAAAGAGGCCGGCGTGGTGCTCAACCCGGCGAGTCCGGTGAGCCTGGTGGAAGACGTGCTGGGCGACATCGATCTGATCCTGGTGATGAGTGTCAATCCAGGCTTTGGCGGCCAGGGCTTCATCACCAGCCAATTGAAGAAGATCGAACGGCTGCGCCGGATGATCGATGACAGCGGCCGTGCCATCCATCTGGAAGTGGACGGCGGCGTTGATGCGAAGACGGCAACAGCCGTGATCGCCGCCGGTGCCGACGTGCTGGTGGCCGGCACCGCCAGCTTCAAGGGCGGCCCGGCGCACTATGCCGCCAACATTGCGGCGCTGAGAGGCGGCTGATGGCGGCGGGCCGCGGACAGGGCAGCACGGTGGACGCAGCGACTGGCGCTTCGGCTGCCGATGATGTGGCCGGCAGCCTGCAACGCGGCGGCGGCGATCGTGGCCCGTCACTATCGGAACGGGTGGTGGCCGGCGTGGCAGCCCGCGTCTATGCGACGCCGCTGCACCGGCTGCGCCTGCGCGGGCGGTTCCCGCTGAAGCTGCTGGGCGTGCCGGCCGATCCGGTGCCCGGTGACCCCCACATCGGCGAGCGCATCATTGCCGGCCGCCTGATCCACGCTGGCCACACCCAGATGACGCGCGACATCAGCTTTCGCGAGGCCGCACCGCCGCCCGAATGGCTGCGCTGGGCGCATGGCTGGGAATGGCTGCGCGATCTGGCCATCCTGCCGGATCGCACGGCAGCGGCGAAGGCGGCCGAGACACTGGTCGAACGCTGGCTCGCCAGTTTTCCCGAATTTGATGCGTTGGCCTGGCAGGCCGATCTCACCGGCACGCGCCTGTTGATGGCGCTGGGCCATGCGCCGCTGATCCTGTCGTCCACCAACCAGATCTACCGTTCCGCGCTGCTTTCGGCGCTGGCGACCTGGGCGCGACATCTCGACCGGGCGGCACGGCGCGCACCCGAAGGCCTGCCACGCGCACGGGCGCTGGCCGGGCTTTATGCCGCCGGCACCCTGATCCCCGGTGGTGAGGTGCGGGCGGCGGCCGCGCTGGCGGGGCTGGAGGCGCTGCTGCCGGCGCTGGTGCTGCCCGACGGCGGCATGGCCACCCGCGCGCCGGTTGATGCGCTGGCATTGGCAGAGCTGCTGCTGTTCGCCGGCGCGGCGCCCGAAGCCATTGGAGGCCGCGCGCCGCCGCTGTTTGCGGACACGCTGGCGCGGCTGGCGCCGGCGCTGCGCGGCCTGATGCTGGGGGATGGGCAGGTGGGGGCCTGGCATGGCGGCGCAGTGATCAACGCCGCCGCCATGGAGCGGCTGGCCCGCAAGGTGCCGACCGGTACGGAGATCCGCAAGGGTGGGCGCTGGAGCGGCTTTCAGCGACTTTCGGCGGGGCGCAGCGTCGTGGTGGTCGACGCCGGACCGCCGCCGCCAGCGCGCCTGTCGAACAGCGGCCACGCCGGCACGCTGGCCTTCGAGATGAGCGACGGCAGCGACCGGCTGGTCACCAACTGCGGCGGCCGGCTGGGGCTGGCGCGCAGCGCGGGCGGCCCGCTGGCGCCGGCGCTGGCCGCCGGGCTGGCCACCACCGCGGCCCATTCGACCCTGGTGATTGCCGACACCAACTCCACCCGCATCCGCGACGATGGCACGCTGGGCGCCGGCGTGGAGGAGGTGTCGCTGTCAAACCGCACCCTGCCGGAAGGCCAGATGCTCGAATCCAGCCACGATGGCTATGCCAGGCGCTTCGGCATGCTGGTACGGCGGCGGCTGTTCCTGTCGGCCGATGGCAGCGAACTGGCCGGGGAGGACCTGATCGAAGCGGCGGCCATGCGCCTGTTCGCGCGGCGCAGCGAACGCAGCTTCGACGTGCGCTTCCACCTGGGCGCAGGTGTTTCGGCCACGCCGACCGCCGATGGCATGGGGGCGCTGATGAAAACCGGAGCGGGGCGCATCTGGGCCTTCAAGGCGCGGGTGACTGCTGGCAGCGGCCGTCTGCTGATCGAGCCTTCACTGTGGGTCGATGCCGACGGCAACATTCACCGCACACAACAGCTGGTGGTAAGCGGCAGCACCGACAAATGTGCGGCCGACATCCAATGGAGCTTCACCCGCGCCGGCAAGTGAGGGCTGACAAGCCGGCGGCAAGGCGCTAGGCGGGCGGCGCATCCCACCCAGCCGCCGGAAAGCCGCCCATCATGACCGATCTCGTTCCCATCCGCCGCGCCCTGCTGTCGGTATCCGACAAGAGCGGGCTGGAGCCGCTCGCCGCTACCTTGGTGGCGCACGGCGTCGAACTGGTGTCCACTGGCGGCACGGCGGCGGCGCTGCGGGCCATGGGCCACGCGGTGAAGGACGTGGCCGAACTGACCGGCAGCCTGGAGATGATGGACGGCCGGGTGAAGACGCTGCACCCGCGCGTGCACGGCGGCCTGCTGGCGCTGCGCGACAATGCCGAGCATGTGCAGGCCATGGCCGACAACGGCATCGGCGCCATCGATCTGGCCGTCATCAACCTCTATCCGTTTGCCGCCACCGTGGCCAGGGGGAGCCCACGCGCCGACATCATCGAGAATATCGACATCGGCGGCCCGGCGATGGTGCGATCATCGGCCAAGAACCACGATTTCGTCGCCATCCTGACCAGCCCTGACCAGTATGAGGGCTTCATCGCCGCGCTGACCGAGCACCGGGGCGCCACGCCGCTGGCGCTGCGCCGCCGACTGGCGGCCGCCGCCTTCGCCCACACCGCCGCCTATGATGCCGCGGTGGCCAGCTGGTTCGCCTTTGCCGACCAGGGCGAGATGTTCCCCGCCGTGCTGCCGATCGCGCTGACCCGCAAGGACACGCTGCGCTATGGCGAGAACCCGCACCAGCAGGCCGCGCTCTACCTGCCGCAGGGGCGCAGCCATGGCCTTGCCGCGGCGGCCCAGCTGCAGGGCAAGGAACTGAGCTACAACAATCTGAACGATGCCGATGGCGCGGTCGACCTGATCGCCGAATGGCGCGGCGCTGGCCCGGCCTGCGCCATCATCAAGCACGCCAATCCGTGCGGTGTCTCCACCGGCGCGACGCTGGCCGACGCCTATGAAAAGGCCTTCCGGTGCGATCCCGTGTCGGCCTTTGGCGGCATCATCGCGGTCAACCAGCCGCTGGACGGGCCGACGGCAGAAGCCATCACGTCGATCTTCACCGAAGTGGTGATCGCGCCGGGCGCCGATGATGCAGCGCGCGCCGTGTTCGCCGCCAAGAAGAACCTGCGCCTGCTGATTGCCGAGCTGCCCGATCCGCGCCGGCCCGGCCTGATGCTGAAGCCGATTTCCGGCGGCATGCTGGTGCAGAGCCGCGACAACGGCGCCGTGCTGCGGGAGGCCTGCCAGGTGGTGACACAGCGCGCGCCCACCGAGGCCGAGTGGGCGGACCTGATGTTCGCCTGGACAGTGGCGCGCCACGTCAAGTCCAACGCCATCGTCTATGCCAACGGCGGCGCGACGGCCGGCATTGGGGCAGGCCAGATGAGCCGGCTTGATTCCACCCGCATCGCGGCGCGCAAGGCCCTCGACGCGCAGGAAGCCGCCGGCTGGACGCAACCGAAGACCATCGGCAGCTGCGTCGCCTCCGATGCCTTCTTCCCCTTCCCCGATGGCCTGATCGCAGCCGCCGAAGCCGGCGCCACTGCCATCATCCAGCCCGGCGGCTCCATCCGCGACAAGGACGTGATCGCCGCCGCCGATGAGCGCGGTCTCGCCATGGTGTTCACCGGGATGCGGCATTTCCGGCACTAGGACTCGCATCCACTTGAGGATGCGAGCCAGCAAAGGTGACGCCCTCCCGGAGCCAACAGCTTTGCGGGCCTGCACACAGGCGCCTAAGCTGCCGGGCAACAGGGAGATCGCCACATGCTGACTCGCATCATGGACGCGCTGGAAACCACGCTGGCGGCGGGGAATATTCCCGGCGCAGTGGCCGTGGTGGGCAACAGTGCCGGCACGTTGGCGGAAGCGGCCGTGGGCACGAAAGGTCCGGGTGGCCCGCCACTGACGCAGGATGACCTGTTCCAGATCGCTTCGATGACCAAGGCCATCGCCAGCGTGGCCGCGATGCAGCTGGTCGAACAGGGGCGGCTTTCGCTCGATGCGGACATCGGCACGGTGCTGCCGCAGCTGGCCACCCCCGAGATGCTGGAGGGCTTTGACGGCGAGGGCAAGCCGGTGACACGGCCGGCCGCCGGGCCGATCACGCTGCGGCACCTGCTCACCCACACATCGGGGCTTGGCTATGAGTTCATGTCGGCGGAGCTGACCCAGTACCGCGCCCATCATCCGGCAGCGCCCGGCACGCTGGCCAGCCTGAGCGCGCCATTGCTCGCCGATCCGGGCACGCAGTGGATCTATGGCGTTTCCACCGATTTCGTTGGTCTGGCCGTGGAGGCCGCGTCGGGCATGCGGCTGGGCGACTGGCTGGCCCGGCATGTCACCGGGCCGCTGGGGATGACAGACACCAGCTTTGCCTTCGACGATGCGGTGAAGGCGCGGCTCACGCCGCTCCATGCGCGCATGCCCGATGGCAGCCTGGCGCCCTTCCCGGTGCATTTCGGGGGCGGCGAGCAGGCAGAGTATCAGAGCGGCGGCGGCGGGATGGTCTCCACGGCGCGCGACTATCTGCACTTTTGCCGTATGATCCTGAATCGCGGCCAGCTGAACGGCGCCCGCATCCTGACGCCCGACACGATCACCGAGATGGCCAGCAACCAGGTGAGCATGCCGGCCGGCCGGCTGACCACCAACATGCCCGGCTTTTCCAGCGAATTCGACCTGTTCCCCGGCATGGATTGCGGCTTTGGCCTGGGCTTCCTGATCAACCCCGAAGCGGGCGCGGACGGCCGCGCCGCCGGCAGCCTGGCCTGGGCCGGGATCGCCAACAGCTATTACTGGATCGACCCGGCCAACGACATCGCCGCCGTGATCTGCATGCAGCATATGCCGTTCGGAGAACCGGCGGCGCTTGCCGTGTTGCGCGCCTTCGAGCGGGCGGTCTACGACGCCTGACCGAGACGCAGCCGGATCGAGGTGGCGTGGGCGGCCAGCCCTTCAACGTCGGCGATGGCGGCACCGGCCGGGCCGATGGCGGCCAGCCCTTGCGGCCCGCAATCGAGGAAAGTGGTGCGCTTCATGAAATCGGCCACCGACAGGCCCGAGGCAAACCGCGCCCGGCGGCCGGTGGGCAGCACATGGTTGGGCCCGGCGAGATAATCGCCCGCCGCTTCCGGCGTGTGCCGGCCCAGGAACACCGAACCGGCGTGACGCATGCGGGCGAACAGCCAATCCGGATCATCGACCATCAGTTCGGCATGTTCGGCGGCAAGGCGATCAAGCAGAGGCAGCGTGGCATCGAGATCGGGCACGGTGATGATGGCACCGAAATCGCGCCACGAGGCCCCGGCCACGGCGGCGGTGGGCAGGGTTTCGAGTTGGCGGGCAACGGCGGCCTCGACAGCATCGGCTTCGGCAGGCGACGTTGTGATCAGGATGGATTGCGCCACCGGATCATGTTCGGCCTGGGCCAGGAGATCGGCGGCGATCCAGTCCGGGTTCGACCTGCCGTCGGACACGATGACCACTTCTGATGGCCCGGCCACCATGTCGATGCCGACCACGCCATAAAGCTGGCGCTTGGCTTCCGCGACGAAGGCGTTGCCGGGGCCGGTGATGACATCGACCTTCGGGATGGTCTCCGTGCCGAAGGCGAGTGCGGCGATGGCCTGCGCGCCGCCGATGCGATGCACGCAGGTGACGCCGGCCACCCGCGCGGCAGCCAGCACCAGCGGGTTGACCGCGCCATCGGGGGTGGGCGTCACCATGACGAGGTCGCGCACGCCGGCGACCACCGCGGGGATGGCATTCATCAGAACGGACGATGGATAGGCGGCGCGCCCGCCCGGCACATAGAGACCGGCCGCGTCCACCGGGGTCCAGCGCACGCCGGTGCGCACGCCGGCTTCATCGGTGGCATCATTGCCCTGCGGCTTCTGGCGCTCGTGAAAGGCGCGAATGCGCGCGGCGGCCAGATCGAGCGCGGCGCGCAGATCGGGCGCGAGGCCGGCCAGCGCCGCATCAAGCGCGGCCAGCGGGATCTGCCAGCCGACAGCATCAAGGTCGACCCGGTCGAAGCGGGCGGTGAGATCGGCGACGGCCGCATCTCCGCGCAGCTTCACATCGGCGATGATGCCGGCAACTGTGGCGGACACATCGGCAGCATCATCGCGCTTGGCATCGACAAGCGCGGCGAAGGCAGCGGCAAAGCCCGGTGCAGTTGCGTCAAGCCGCTGCGGCATCTGCGTTTTCCGTGATCTCGCGCAGGGCGTTGACGATCGGCACGATGCGCGGATCGGTCTTGAAGGCAGCGCGGTTGACGATGAGGCGGCTGGTCACCTCGGCGATCACCTCCACCTCCTTCAGGCCGTTTTCCGCCAGCGTCTTGCCGGTGGAAACGAGATCGACGATGCGGCTGGACAGGCCAACGAGCGGCGCCAGTTCCATGGCGCCGTTCAGCTTGATCACTTCGGCCTGCAGGCCGCGGGCGGCGAAATGCCGGCGGGTGAGGGCGGGATATTTTGTGGCCACGCGCACGTGGCTCAGGCGCGAAAGGTCGGGATCGAGCGCGGCGGGCTGCGCCACCGACAGGCGGCAGTGGCCGATGCCCAGATCGACGGGCGCATAGATCTCGGAAAAATCGAACTCCATCAGCACGTCGTTGCCGGCAATGCCGAGCTGCGCCGCACCAAAGGCCACGAAGGTTGCGACATCGAAGCTGCGCACGCGAATGACGCGCACATCATCGCGGGAGGTGGCGAAGGTCAGCTTGCGGCTGTCCTCGTTGCTGAAATCGGCTTCCGGCACGATGCCGATGCGCGCCAGCAGCGGCAGCGCCTCCTTCAGGATGCGGCCCTTGGGGAGCGCGAGGGTGATGGGTTCAGCCATGATGCGGCGGCGCATAGCGCGGATGGCCGTCAATTGCCAACGCGGCAGTTCAGCCGCGCAGCAGCTGGATGATGCCGGAAAAATCGGTGGCGGCACCGCCGTTGTTGACGAACAGCTGGTAGAGGCTTTCGGCCTCTGTGCCCATCGGCACGCTGGCGCCCGCTCCTTGCGCGGCCTGCATCGCCAGCTTCAGATCCTTCAGCATCAGCGCGGCGGCGAAACCGCCGGTATAATCGCGGTTCGACGGGGCCGTGGGGACGGGGCCAGCGACGGGGCAATAGCTCGTCATCGACCAGCTTTGCCCGCTGGCCTTGCTGCTGATATCGAAGAAGGTCTGCGCATCGAGCCCCAGTTTCTCGGCCAGCACGAAGGCTTCGGCGGTGGCGATCATGGTAGCACCCAGGATCATGTTGTTGCAGATCTTCGCCGCCTGCCCCATGCCCGGCCCACCGGCGTGAATCACGGCCTTGCCCATCTTTTCAAGAACAGGCCGGGCCTTTTCAAACGCCGTTTCCGGCCCGCCGACCATGAAGGTGAGCGTGCCGGCATCGGCGGCGGCCGTGCCACCCGACACGGGCGCGTCCACCATCGCGAGCCCGCGCGCCGCCGCCGCCTCGCCCAGCGCCTTGGCGGTGGCGACATCGATGGTGGAACAGTCAATCAGCACGGCGTCCTTGCCGGCTGCTGCGAACAGCTGGCCTTCATAGGCCGACTTCACATGCGTGCCGGCCGGCAGCATGGTCACAATCACGTCGGCCCCGGTGGCGGCATCCACCGCACTGCCAGCGGCCGTCGCCCCACCAGCGACCACGCGGGCCAGGGCGTCGGCCGACAGATCGAACGCCCACACTTCATGCCCGGCCTTGACGAGGTTGAGGGCCATGCCGCCCCCCATGTTGCCGACACCGATGAACGCGATGATGGCCATGTTACTTGCCCGTCCAGTTGCCGGGCCGCTTTTCCACGAAGGCGGCCATGCCTTCCTTCTGATCGGCGCTGCCGAACAGGCCATGGAACAGCCGGCGTTCGAAACGCACGCCCTCCTTCAGGCTCATCTCGAAGGCGGCATCAATCTCTTCCTTCACCGCGATGGCGGCCAGCGGGGCCATGCCCGCGATGGTTTCGGCCAGCTTCAGCGCTTCGTCGAGCAGGGTTTCGGTGGGCACCACGCGGGCGACCAGCCCGGACCGTTCGGCCTCGGCCGCGTCCATCATGCGGCCGGTGAGGCACATTTCCATGGCCTTGGCCTTGCCGATGGCGCGCACCAGCCGCTGCGAACCGCCCATGCCGGGTGTCACGCCCAGCTTGATCTCCGGCTGGCCGAACTTGGCGTTTTCGGCCGCGATGATGATGTCCGCCATCATCGCCAGCTCGCAGCCGCCACCGAGCGCAAAGCCGCTGACCGCCGCGATCCACGGCTTGCGGGTGGCGGTGACATGGTCATAGCCGGCGAAGAAATTGCCGCCATACATGTCCGCGAAGGACTGGCTGCTCATCTCCTTGATGTCGGCCCCGGCGGCAAAGGCCTTTTCGCTGCCGGTGATGACAAGGCAGCGCTGCGTCGCATCGGCGTCATAGGCGCGGAAGGCGGCGATCAGATCGGCCAGCACCTGGCTGTTCAGCGCATTGAGCGCCTGCGGGCGATTGAGGCGGACCAGCGTGACGGCACCGCGGGTTTCCACAAGGATGGTCTCATAGGTCATCTGTTCACCCCATCGTGGGAATGACGAAGGCGCTGCCGCCAGAGCTGCCGGACTCTGGGCCGCCATCGGGCCAGCGGCCGGTGACGGTCTTGCGCTTGGTCCAGAACTGCACGCCTTCCATGCCGTGCTGGCCGATGTCGCCAAAGGCGCTGCGCTTCCAGCCGCCAAAGCTGTGATAGGCCACCGGCACCGGGATCGGCACGTTCACACCCACCATGCCGACATTCACCCGCGCCGCGAATTCGCGGGCGGCGTGGCCGTTGCGCGTGAAGATGGCGACGCCATTGCCATATTGATGCTGGCTGGGCAGGCCGAGCGCCGTTTCGAAATCGGGCGCACGCACGATCTGCAGCACCGGGCCGAAGATTTCCTCCTGATAGCTCTTCATGTGCGGCTGCACATGATCGAACAGGCTGGGCCCGATGAAGAAGCCGTCTTCATGGCCCTGCAGGCTGAAGCCGCGGCCATCCACCACCAGCTCGGCGCCTTCATCAACGCCCATCTGGATGTAGCTTTCAATGCGCGCCTTGTGGGTAGCGGTGACCACCGGGCCGTAATCGGCATCGGGATCGAGCGAGGTGCCGATCCTGAGCTTGCTGATCGCCGGCAGCATGGCGGCGCGCAGCCGTGTCGCGGTCTCCTCGCCCACCGGCACCACCACCGGCAGCGCCATGCAGCGTTCGCCGGCCGAGCCAAAGGCGGCGCCGGTCAGATCGCGGACCACCTGGTCCAGATCGGCATCAGGCATCACGATGGCGTGGTTCTTGGCGCCGCCCATCGCCTGCACCCGCTTGCCGCGCGCGCAGCCTTCGGAATGGATATATTGCGCCACGTCCGATGAACCGACGAAGCTGATGGCGGCGATGTCGGGGTGCTGGATGATGGCGTCCACCATCTCCTTGTCGCCGTTGACCACGCTGAAGATGCCATCGGGCAGGCCGGCGCGCTTGAACAGATCGCCCAGCATGTGCGGCAGGGTGGGATCGCGTTCCGATGGCTTCAGGATGAAGGCATTGCCGGTGACGATGGCGACCCCGGCCATCCACATCGGGATCATCGCCGGGAAGTTGAACGGCGTGATGCCAGCGCCGATGCCGATCGGCTGGCGAAAGGCCCAGACATCGATGCCGGGGCCGGCGCCGTGGCTGAATTCGCCCTTCAGCACGTGCGGCGCGCCGCAGCAGAATTCGATCACCTCCAGCCCGCGCTGGATATCGCCCCTGGCGTCGGCCAGCACCTTGCCGTGCTCGCTGGACAGCACGGTGGCGAGCTTGTCGATCTCCGCCTCCACCAGCGCCTTGAAGGCGAACATCACGCGGGCGCGCCGCTGCGGGTTGGTGGCGGCCCAGGCCGGCTGCGCGGCCTTTGCCGCCTGAACCGCCTGATCGAGCAAATCCATCCCGGCCAGCCGGACCTCGGCCTGCACGCGGCCACTGTTGGGATCAAACACCGGGCTGGTGCGGCTGCCATGGGCGACGGTCTCGCCGCCGACATAATGATCGATGATGCGCATGGTACTGCCTCCTACGCCGCGGCCGGGGCGCGCGCTACCCGTAGAAGCATCAGTGAAGACAGGATTCGGGCAGTGCCTGGCGGCAATGTTCGTCGCCGGTTTCCACCTGCAGCGTGGCGTGGCTGATGTTGAAGCGATGGTGGAGGGCATGGGCGATGTTGGCCAGCGCCTCGTCCCCCGGATGGCCGGCCGGCATCACCAGGTGCGCGGTGAGGATGGCGCCGGTGGTGCCCTGCGGCCAGATGTGGAGATCATGGACATCGGCAACGCCATCAAGGCCAGCGAGCCAGTCCTTGACGGCGGCCGGCTCGATCCCGGCGGGCACGGCATCCAGCGCCAGGGCCAGCGATTCGGTGAGCAGGCCCCAGGTGGCGCGCAGCACCAGCGCGGCGATGGCGAGGCCCAGCAGCGGGTCCACCCAGTTCCAGCCGGTCAGGCGGATGAGCAGGCCGCCGGCCACGACGCCGGCCGAAACGCCGGCATCGGCCATCATGTGCAGATAGGCCCCGCGGATGTTCACGTCGCTCTTGCGGCCACGCAGGAACAAGAGTGCGGTGGCGACATTGATCACGATCCCGATGCCGGCGACCAGCATCACCACGGTGCCGGAGACCGGCAGCGGGTTGATGAGCCGGTGGATCGATTCGAAGACAATGCCGCCGCAGGCCGCGACCAGGATGAGACCATTGGCCAGCGCGGCGAGGATCGGTGAGCGCGACAGGCCCCAGGTGAAGCGCGAGGTGGGCGCCCGGCTGGCCAGCTTGAGGCCGCCCCAGGCGATCAGCAGTCCCGCCACGTCCGACAGATTGTGCCCGGCATCGGCCAGCAGGCCCATCGAATCATAGGCCAGACCCGTCCCCGCCTCGATCGCGACATAGGCGAGATTGAGCGTCACCCCGATGGCGAAGGCCCGGCCATAATCGGGCGGGGCATGCGCATGGCCGTGGCCATGATGGTCATGGCCGCCCAGCGGGTGCGAATGGGCGTGGCTGTGCATGGGCTTGTTATGGGGTTTGGGCGGGGGCGAGTCGAGGGGGACTGGGCCCATGCGTAAGCCAGCACGGGGCGTCGCGGCGAAGCCGCGCCGTCAGACGACACAAAAAAGGCGGCTGAAGAGCCGCCTGTTCTGGTCGCTGACCGATCTTGGTCGAGTCAGGCTGCGGCACGCAGCCAGCCGACCGGCGATGCGACTGGAGCGGGTGAAGAGATTCGAACTCTCGACTTCAACCTTGGCAAGGTTGCGCTCTACCCCTGAGCTACACCCGCTCACCCGTCGCCGGGAGCCGGGCCTCTAGCACCGGGCGCTTTTGCCTTGCAAGCCCCTTTTTCCAGCCCGGTGCAGAGCGGCTGCGCCCTTGCGCCGTCTTGGCAAACCCGCCCTGCCGCCCCCATATGGCAGGCAGACAAGAAGACCGGAGCAGAGAGACTTGGCCACGATCCCCAATCCCGCCGCCGAAAAAGCCAGCATCGAAGCCTTCCGCCGCGATGTCATCGAAGCATCGAAGACGGCGCTGGTGCTCGTCGACTTCTGGGCGGAATGGTGCGGCCCGTGCAAGACCCTGGGGCCGCTGATCGAGAAGGTGGTTGCCGCCCGTGCGCCCAAGGTGAAGCTGGTCAAGATCGATGTGGATGCCAACCAGGCGCTGGCCGCCCAGTTCCGCATCCAGTCCATCCCCACCGTCTATGCCTTCCTCGATGGCCGTCCGGTCGATGGCTTCCAGGGTGCGCTGCCGGAACGCGAGCTGACGCAGTTCGTCGACCGCCTGCTGGCGGGCGTGCCGGCCAGCGCGGACGAGGCGGCGCTGGAGGAGCAGATCGCAGCGCTGGTGGGTGCCGCCGAAGAGGCCACGGCCGCCGGCGCCCACGAGGATGCGGCCGCCATGCTCGGCGCGCTGGTGCAGGAACTGCCCGACCGTCACGATCTGGCGGCCCGCCTTGCGCTGGCGCTGCTGGCGGGCGGCAACAAGGATGCGGCCGAGGCGGCGCTGGCGCAGGTGCCGGCCGATTCGAAGGATGAACAGGTGGCGCGTGCCCGCGCCGCGCTGGCGCTGGCGGCCGAAGCGCCGGCCAGCCACGACGATGTGGCGCATCTGGTGGCGCAGGTGACCAACCATCCCGACGATCACGCCGCCCGCTTCGAACTGGCGGGCGCGCTGGCGGCGCGCGGCGAACGCGATGCCGCCGCCGAGCATCTGCTGGCGATCATCAAGGCCGATCGCGGCTGGAACGAGGGCGCCGCGCGCGAGAAGCTGCTGACCATGTTCGAGGCGGCTGGGCTGTCGGACCCGTGGAGCATCAAGACACGCGCTGCCTTGCGCGCCATCTGGTTTTCATGAGCGAAACCGAAGGCCTTGAACCGCTGCCGGCCGCCGTGCCGGTATTCCCGCTCACGGGTGCCGTGCTGTTTCCGCGCGGCGTGCTGCCATTGAACATATTCGAGCCGCGCTACCTTGCCATGGTGAAGGACGCGATGGCGGCCACGGGCGCGGCGCACCGGATCATCGGCATGATCCAGCCAAAAGCGAAAGGCGAACCACCGCCGCTCTATTCGGTGGGCTGCCTGGGCAGGATCAGCGAATATCGCGAGACTGACGATGGCCGCATCCTGATCGCGCTGGTCGGCGTCAGTCGCTTCCGGGTCGGGGCCGAACTGGAACGGGACACACTCTACCGGCAGGTGATGACCGACTATCACGGCTTTGCCGATGACCGGCACGAGGAGGATGCGCTGGATGGCGCCACCCGCGCCGGGCTGGAGGATGCCCTGCGTCCCTATCTCGATGCGCGCGGCCTGTCGGCGGATTGGGAGGCGATCAACAATGCCGATGATGAATCGCTGGTGATCACGCTGGCCAGCGCGCTGCCGTTCGAGCCGGCGGAGAAGCAGGCGCTGCTGGAAGCCGGCACCCTGGCCGAGCGGGCGCAGACGCTGTCCGCCCTGATGAGCTTTGCCGCCAGCGGCGATGCGAGTGGCATCCAGTGAGCGGCTCGGCCCTTGATCCGCGGCTGCTGGCCATCCTCGTCTGCCCGCAGACCCGTCAGCCGCTGCGGTATGACCGGGAACGGCAGGAACTGGTGAACGACACCGCCGGCATCGCCTATCCGATCCGCGACGGCGTGCCAATCCTGCTGGCGGAAGCGGCGCGCGAGTTCCTGCCGCCAACGGGCTAGGGTCAACACCCTAGGTGAAGCGCAGCCCTTCGAACCGGCCGCTCTTTCGCCAGCCATCGATGTAATTGAAGAAAGCCACCGGCCCGGCCGGATAGCCCACCCCGAACGCGGCGGTTGCATCTTCGGCGCGTCCTTCGTTGTTGTAATAGCCCGGCGTGCAATCCGGCGCGGCACCGGCCATGCGGCCCGGCCCGTTCATCAGCAGCTCCACCCACTTGTCCTGCGCCTCCTGTGTCGTCTCCACGCGGCGGGCGCCGGTGGCGCGGGCGTGGGAGAGGATGGCGGCGATGGTGTCGCCGGCATCGGTCCAGTTGTGCGGCACGTTGACGATGAAATTGGCGCCCTGCGCGAACTGCACGATGAAGGCGTTGGGAAAGCCGTGGACATGGAGGCCATGGAGGGTGCGCATGCCGTCCTTCCAGGCTTCGGAAAGCCGCTTGCCGCCCACGCCCTTCAGGTCGAAGCCGGCGCGGCGCTCGTGCGAGGTGCCCACTTCAAACCCGGTCGAATAGATGATGCAGTCGACCTCGTAATGGGTGCCGTTCACCCAGAAGCCGGTCTCGTCGATGCGCTCGACGCCCTTGCCGTCGGTGTCGATCAGGTGGGTGCCCGGCTCGTTGAAGGCCTGCAGATAGGCATCGTGGAAACAGGGCCGCTTGCACAATTGGCGATACCAGGCCTTCAGCTTGTCTGCCGTCGCCTTGTCGTGAACCAGCGCGTCGGTGCGGGCACGGATTTCCGACATCTTCTCGATGTCGGCATCCTCATAGGCCGCCATCATGCCAGCCGGCGTCATCTGGTCCATGGGCAGGCCCATCACCCTGGCCCGGATGCGCCCCGTCAGATCGGTCCAGCCGTCCTGCACCAGGTCTTCCGCCGGGGGCGGCCCCATGCCGACATTGCGGGCGAAATTGTCGAGCCAGCGCTTCTGCCAGCCGGGTGTGGCGATGGACTTGAACCAGTCAGGGTCGATCGGCGCATTGGCGCGCACATCCACCGACGAGGGCGTGCGCTGCACGACATAGACGGTGCCGCCGGCGCGCGCCAGGTGCGGCACGCACTGCACCGCGGTCGCGCCCGTGCCGATGATGGCGACACGCCTGTCCTTCAGCTTGGTGAGCGGCGCGCCATTGGTGTCGCCGCCCGTATAGTCATAATCCCAGCGGCTGGTGTGGAAGCTGTGGCCCTTGAACGTCTCGATGCCGGGAATGCCGGGCAGTTTCGGCACGTGCAGGGGCCCGGTGCCGGTGCCGACATAATCGGCAGTGAAACGGTCACCGCGATCGGTGGAGATCACCCACAGGCCGCGGCCATCGTCCCATTCGATCTCGGTGACGCGGGTGTGGAACAGCGCCTTGTCATACAGGCCGAACGTGCGCCCGATGCGCCGCGACTGCTCCAGTATCTCCGGCGCATGGGCATATTTCTCGGTGGGCATGTGCCCGGTTTCCTCGAGCAGCGGCAGATAGATGATCGAGGCCGTATCGCACTGCGCGCCGGGATAGCGGTTCCAGTACCAGTTGCCGCCAAAGTCGCCGGCCTTGTCGATGATGCGCACATCGGTGATGCCGGCTTCCACCAGCCGGGCGCCGACGCACAGGCCGGCAAAGCCGCCGCCGACCATGGCGAAGGTGACATGATCGGTGACCGGCGCGCGCGGGATCACCGGCATGTAGGGATCGTCGAGATAATGGGCGAAGCCGCCCTTCATCTCCAGATACTGGTCATTGCCATCGGGCCGCAGGCGCTTGTCCCGCTCGGCCCGATAGCGGGCCAGGATGGCCTCCTTGTCGATCGCCGATGCAGTGGTCGCCATGGTCAGGTCCGCTCGCTGATGGGGAACGGACGGCAGGCTAGACCAGTTCGCCCTTCAGCAAAGCTGGCAGTTTTCCGGTCTCACCGCGCGCCTGCTGCATGAAGAAGCGCTTCAGCGGCGGCAGGCGTTCCACGGCGGCAAGGCCGGTGCGGCGCACCAGGCTGGGGGTGCGGCCGGGAACGGCGAACAGGCGATTGAGCCCGTCGGTGACGGCACAGACGAGGCTGTTGTCAAAGCGCCGCCAGGCCGAGACCTGTGCCAGCACATCCGGGCTGCCCAGATCGAGGCCCGATCGGGCCGCGTTGGTCAGCACCTCGGCGGCGGCGGCCACGTCGCGCAGGCCCATGTTGAGACCCTGGCCGGCGATCGGGTGGATGCCGTGGGCGGCGTCACCGATCAGCAGCAGGCGTTTGTCGGTGTAGCGGGCGGCATGATGATAGCCCAGCGGCCACACGGCCTGGGGCGCAATCACCTCGATGTCGCCCATGGTACCGTCAGAGCGGGCGGCGATTTCGGCGGCAAGCTGTTTCGGGCCCAGCTTCCTCGCCGCGGCCATGTGCTTGCCATCCACCGTCCAGACGATGGCGGTGCGTGGCCGGCCATCATCGGTGTCGCACATCGGCAGCAGCGCCAGCGGGCCTTGGGGGTAGAACAGCTCGCAGGCGATATTGTCGTGCGGTACCGTGTGCGCGACCATCGTGATCAATGCGGCATGGGGATAGTGCCACTGGGCGATGGGAATGCCCGCCGCGTCGCGCGTGGCCGAGCGGCGACCATCGCAGGCCACCACCAGCGGGGCGCGGAACGTGCGGCCATCGGCCAGCGTCAGCGCGGCAGCGTGATCGCCGCGCTCCAAGCCGGACACGGTCACCGGCGCCAGCAGTGTCACCTGTGGAGCAGCGCGCACCGCTCGCAGCAGGGCCACGCGGAGCAGCCGATTTTCCAGCATGGTGCCAAGCGGATCATTGCCCTCGCCCGCATCGAAGTGGAGGAATTGCGGGTGGGTGGCATCGGTGACGCGGATCTCGCGGATCGGGCAGCCATGGTCGTCGAGGATGTCGCCAAGCCCCAGTGCGCGCAGCATGCGGCCCGATGCGCTGGCAATCGCGCTGGCACGGCCATCGAAGGCCGGCAGCACTGTGGTATCGAGATCCTGGGCATCGACGACGATGCTGGTCACCTCGTGGCGGGCCAGCGCCAGGGCCAGCGTGGCACCCACCAGCCCACCGCCGATGATGATGACGTCTGCATCCATGCTGTTCATGGCCTTGCCCTAACGCACGCCAGCGATTCCCCCAAGCGGGACATGATGTCCTGCACCAGATCGCTGCCGCTGTCCGGACCCGCTTTTCCCTGAAGCCCGCTTTTCCCTGACGCCCGCTTTTTCTTGACGCTTCAGCGCTGCTGATTCATTCTTTGAGTGCTTGCGGCGGGGAGAGCAATGGGCGCGCTTCCAGATGGTTGCAGCCGGATTTTCAACTTCGCAGCAAATTGTTCATGAAGGGTCGGGCACAGGCATGGCAACGCGGGCAGCAGAGGCAGGTTCGCCGCGCATGAAGCGGTCCCCCGGGGCCGGCTCGGCGCGCGCTTCGGGCGGCCCGGCCTGGCTGCTGAAGCTGCGCCTGGCACTGGCCACACTCTTGCGTCAGTTGGCCCGGATGGCGGTGGGGGCCGGCATTGCCGTCGCCGGGCTGGCGCTGGCGCTGGCGCTCACCAGTTACTCGCCGCTCGACCCGTCGTTCAACACGGCCACGGCGCGCAGCCCCGGCAACGCGCTGGGCAGCTTTGGCGCCCACCTGTCCGATCTGCTCCTGCAGCTGGCCGGCTGGCCGGTGCTGCTGCTGGTGCCGGCGCTGGTGCTGGCTGGCTGGCGGGTGGCGCTGGATCAGCCCGTGCCGGTGGCGCGCATGGCGGGGGCCACGCTGGGCGGCGCGTTGCTGTTGTCGGGCGCGGCCGGCGGCTTTGATCTGCCGGCAATAGGCGCCCCGGCCGGCCCGGGCGGCCTGATCGGGCAGGGCCTCGCCAGGCTTGCCGCCGGGCTCGAAGCGATGCCGGAGCTGGCGGATGTGCCGATGGGTGCGGTGCTGGCGCTGCTGCTGGCCCCGGCCGGGCTGGCGCTGGCGGCCTTTGGCACCGCGATCTCGCGCGACAGTGCGGCGGGCGCCATCACCGCGCTGCGCGGCTGGTGGCAGGGCGCCCCGGCCGACGAGGACGAGGATGTGCTGACCCTGCCGATGCCGGCGCCGGCCAGCCGTCGCGCCCGGCCGGACCCCGAGCTGCTGCCTGAACCGGAACCTGGCCCAACGGTCGTGACCCGCGAGGAACCACCGGCGGCGGGCAAGCGCGTGCGGCGGGACCGGCAGCAGGCGCTTGACCTGGGCGATGCCGCCGTGCTGCCGGGGCTTGACCTGCTGGCGCCGCCGCCGGCCGCGCCCAGGGCCCGCATCGATGCTGCCGCGCTGGAGCAGAATGCCCGGTTGCTGGAAGGTGTGCTGGAGGATTTCGGCGTGCGCGGCCGCATCGGCGAGGTGCGCCCCGGCCCGGTGGTCACCATGTATGAACTGGAACCTGCGCCGGGCATCAAGGCCAGCCGGGTGATCGGCCTGGCGGACGATATCGCCCGGTCGATGAGCGCGCTGTCAGCCCGCGTGGCCGTGGTGCCGGGCAAGAACGTGATCGGCATCGAACTCCCCAACCAGGTGCGCGAGACGGTGTCGCTTTCCGAGCTCCTGGGCAGCGCCGCCTTTGATCGCGGCAATGTCACGTTGCCGCTGGTGCTGGGCAAGGATATTGCCGGCGATCCGGTGGTGGCCGATCTGGCGCCGATGCCGCACCTCTTGATTGCCGGCACCACCGGTTCGGGCAAGTCCGTTGGCCTGAACGCGATGATCCTGTCGCTCTTGTATCGCATGACGCCGGCCCAGTGCCGGCTGATCATGATCGATCCCAAGATGCTGGAACTGAAGATGTACGACGGCATCCCGCACCTCCTGGCGCCGGTTGTCGTCGATCCGCCCAAGGCCATCCGCGCACTGAAATGGGCGGTGGAGCAGATGGAAGATCGCTATCGCAAGATGAGCGAGCTGAACGTCCGCAGCCTCGCCAGCTTCAACCAGAAGGTGAGGGAGGCCCAGGCTGCCGGCAAGCCGTTCGTGCGCCGCGTGCAGACGGGCTGGGACCCGGAAACGGAAGCGCCGATCATCGAGGAGGAGCTGCTCGATTTCGAGCCGATGCCGCTGATCGTCGTGGTGGTCGACGAGCTTGCCGACCTGATGATGACCGCCGGCAAGGAGGTGGAATTCCTGATCCAGCGCCTCGCCCAGAAGGCGCGCGCCGCCGGCATTCACCTGATCATGGCGACGCAGCGGCCGTCGGTGGACGTGATCACCGGGGTCATCAAGGCCAATCTCCCCACCCGCATCAGCTTCCAGGTCACCAGCAAGATCGATTCCCGCACCATCCTGGGCGAGCAGGGCGCCGAGCAGCTGCTGGGCAAGGGCGACATGCTGTGGATGTCGGGGGGCAAGCTGGTGCGCGTGCACGGGCCGTTCGTGTCGGACGACGAGGTGGAGGCCGTGGCCGAATTCTGGCGCGCGCAAGGGGCGCCCGACTATGTCGAGGCCGTTACCGAGGAGCCGCCCGATCTCGATGGACAGCTCGATCTGTCGAGCGCCGGGCTGACCGGCGGCGGCCGCGGCGACGATGAGGCCGACGTCTATGCCAAGGCAATCGACGTGGTGGCCAGGAACCAGAAGGCCAGCACCAGCTTCATCCAGCGCCACCTGCGCATCGGCTACAACAACGCCGCCCGCCTGATCGAACGCATGGAGCAGGATGGATTCGTGAGCCGCCCCGACCATGTCGGCCGCCGCGAGGTACTGATCGACGAGTTTGGCAACCGCCGCTAAAACAGGCATATGCTGGCCGCCGCTGGGCGTCGGCAGGGGAGAGCGGCATGCCGGTAGCGCCAGCCATCACTGATATCTGGGGCCAGGTGCGGGCCCAGCGTGCAACCGTGCCCGCCCTGTGGGCGAACTTCGATTTCGATGCGCCGGCGGAGCGCTTCACCACTGATCCGGCTGCGGCTTCCACCATTCCGCCCGCACACGCGCACAAGCGCCCGCACATCCTCGGCAACCATGATCTGGTCGAACGGCTGCGCGCCTATTCGATGATGGGCGACGTGACAGCCGATGCCTATGCCGCGCTGATGGCGACCCGCAAGTTCCGTGAATTGATCGACCTGCTGACGCTGGCCTGCGACAAGGGCATCGAGGCCGTGCCGGACGCGCCGCCGGAACTCGCCGCCTTCATTGCCGACATGGAACAGGTGCCCGACTGGCTCGACATGGACCTGGTCGAGCGCGGCGCGAAGCTGGAGCGCAACGGCACTGCCCACATCGCCCCCTTTGCCGTGCGCGGCGCCTTCATCGCCACCTTCATGAACGAGTATGCCGCCCTGCCGATGGCCTTGACCGGCACCCTGTCTGACCGGGCCGCTGCCCGCCGGGTCAAGGAAACCGCCAATTTCTTCGCGGTGACCACCCTGCCCGGCGCGCTCGACCGCTTTGGCCCCGGCTTCAAGGCGGCGGCCATGGTGCGGTTGATGCATTCGATGGTGCGCTACAACATCGCCCGCCGCCCGCAACTGTGGGACCGGGCGAAATATGGCTTCCCCATCCCGCAGGTTGACCAGATGCCGGCGGGGCTCATCAACATCTTCCTGCTGTCCTACCGGCTGATTGCAGAGGGGCGCACCAGCTTTACCGGCGACGAACGCGCCATGGTGGAGTTCGCGCGCTATCGCTGCCGGCTGCTCGGCCTGCCGGAAGCCCTGCTGCCGACGACGCCGCAGGGCATCGTGGACATCATGAACGTGCGCGCCGCCACCTTGCGGGCCGGCTTCGACGATCGCACCTGCGGCGCCCTGGTGCGTGCCACCATGGCCGCCGAACTGTGGGAAGGCGATGGACTTGCCATGCGCCTGTTCCGCCACGTCGAGCGCAGTTTCAGCCGCGTGTTCTTCCTGAAGAATTTCATGAACAATGATCGTGAGGCCGCTGCGAAGGTGGGCGTGACGGTGAGTGCCAGCGACCTCGCACTCGCCGGGCTCGCCGGGCTGTGGATCGCAGGCACGATGACGGCCTATCGGCTCGCCGCGCGCCTGCCGGGCCTCGCCGAAGTGGCGGACAAGCGGCTGATCGGCAAGATCGGCGCGCTGTTGAAACAATATGGCCACGCCGAATTCGTGGTGTACGAGCACCGCCCGGACGCAGCCGGCCAGCCGGCGCAGGCCGCGGCCTAGCCGCGCAGGAACAGCCCGACCGTCAGCCCGAGGCCGATCACGATCACCGCGATCTTCAGCGCCCGTTCCGGCACCACGGCCAGCGCCCGCGCACCCAGATAACCCCCGGCCATGGCGCCGACGCCCACCACCAGCGCATGCGCCCAGGCAACCGTTCCGGTGAGGGCAAACAGGATGGCCGCCGTGGTGTTGGACAGCGAGACCAGCACATTCTTGGTGCCGCCAGCGTTGCGCACCGGCAGGCCAGCAATGGTGAGGCTGGCCAATGTGAGGATACCGGCGCCGCCCCCGAAGAAGCCGCTGTAGAGCGCGATCAACGACTGGGTGGTAACCGTCACCCAGGCCGGGGGCGGCGGCTTGTCCTGCGCCTGCTTGGGCCCGAAGGCACCCCAGGCAAACACGATGGTGGCGAGCAGCACGAGCCATGGCACCATCGCGGCAAAGACGCGCGTGGGCGTGGCATTGAGCAGGGCGGCACCCGCCACGCCGCCCACCAGCGCGATGATCGCCAACGCCCTGAACGACAGGCGCTCGGCCCCTGCCACCAGCTTGCGCCCCGCAATGCCGGTGGTGATCTGGCCGGGGAACAGCGCCATGGTCGAGGTGATGTTGGCCAGCTTTGGATCCAGCCCGGCCGCGATCAGCGCCGGCAGGGTGATGAAGCTGCCACCACCGGCCAGCGCATTCTGTGCGCCCGCCCACAGGCCGGCGCCCAGCAGCAACGCCAGCATCGCCGGTTCCAGAGGGGCCTCCATGCTCATCGCGGCGCGAATTGCACCGAAATCACCACTTTGGCGACCATTTTTGCGGCAGCGCCGCCTTGGCGGGACTCGTGTGGGAGGATAGGGTGGCCCACGATGCAAGTATCGCGCCAACTGCCAGGACCATCATGACCGCCACCGACAGCATCGAACGGCCGCAAGGTGCCACCCCTGCAAACGAGGTGCTGCGCGGCCTGTCGGTCGACGGAATCGGCAAGAAATATGACAAGCGCGTGGTGCTGCGCGACGTCTCGCTGTCGGTAAGGCGTGGCGAGGTCGTCGGCCTGCTCGGCCCCAACGGCGCCGGCAAGACCACCTGCTTCTATTCGATCATGGGCCTCGCGATGCCCGATTCGGGCCGTATCCTGCTCGATGGCCACGACATCACCGGGCTGCCCATGTATCGCCGTGCCGCGCTGGGGTTGGGCTATCTTCCTCAGGAAACGTCGATTTTCCGCGGGATGACGGTGGAACAGAACATCATGTCGGTGCTGGAGGTGGCGGAGCCTGACCCCGCGGCCCGTGCCCATCGGCTGGAGGAGTTGCTGGGCGAGTTCAACATAACGCGGCTGCGCGCGGCGCCGGCGATGGCACTGTCGGGCGGGGAGCGTCGCCGCGCCGAGATCGCCCGGGCGCTGGCCGCCAATCCGTCGATCATGCTGCTCGACGAACCGTTCGCGGGCATCGATCCCATCTCCATCGCCGACATCCGTGCGCTGGTCGTGCAACTGAGAAGCCGCGACATCGGCGTGCTGATCACGGACCATAACGTCCGGGAAACACTGGAAATCGTGAACCGCGCCTGCATCATCTATGATGGCCGCGTGCTGTTCGAGGGGACACCGGAAGCGCTGGTGGCCGACGAGACGGTGCGACGTGTCTACCTGGGCGAGGATTTCAGCCTGTGAGGCGGGATCGGTAACATGGGCCTGGGGCCGCGCCTTGAGCTGAGGCAGTCCCAGCAGCTGGTGATGACGCCCCAGCTGCAGCTGGCCATCAAGCTGCTGACCCTGACCAATGTCGAACTGGAAAGCTGGATCGGCGAGGAGCTGGAACGCAACCCCTTGCTGGCCTCCGGTGACGGCGCGGGCGCGGATGGTGACGGCGGGGATGCGGCCGGTGACGACATCACCGCCACAGGTGACGACCCCTCCGCGACCGGCCTTGAACAACTGTTGCGCGACGGGATCGCGGCCGGCGAGGCGCCGCTGGAAGCCGATTATGCCGGCGAGCGGTTCCACCACGATTGCACGTCCGACCAGCCCGCCGATGCCCGTATGGAATCGGGGCCCGACAGCCTGGCCGACTGGGGCGAGCGGGCCGGCGGCGGGGATGACGAGGGCTTCGATTTCGACCGTGTCGCCGGACCTGTGGAAACGCTGGCCGAGGTGCTGGACCGCCAGGCCGCTGCGGCCTTCGATGGCGCCGATCTTGCCATCGCCCGGATGATCATCGATGGCCTCGACGAGGCCGGCTATCTCGCCGAGCCGCTGGACGAGATTGCCGACCGGCTCGACGTGTCACCGATGCGGTGCGAGGCGGTGCTGGCCCGGGTGCAGATGTTCGATCCGGTGGGGGTGGCGGCGCGCAGCCTGTCGGAATGCCTGATCGCGCAGGCGAGGGCCGCCGACCGCTGCGATCCGGCCATGCACAAGGTGCTGATGAACCTCGACCTTGTGGCGCGCGGCGACATGAACGGGCTGATGCGGCTGACCCGGCTCGACCGGGACGACATCGTGGACATGATCCGCGAGCTGAAATCCTATGATCCCAAGCCCGGCCTGCGCTTTGCCGCCGATGCCGCCACCCCGGTGGTGCCGGACGTGTTCGTGACGCGCGGCAGCGACGGCAGCTGGCAGATCAGCCTCAACCAGGCAACCTTGCCGCGTCTCATCATCGATCGGGGCTATCATGCCGAGCTGGCGTCGGGCGCAGACAAGACAACCCACAGCTTCCTCAACGAATGCGTGGCCAGTGCCAACTGGCTGCTGAAGGCGCTGGACCAGCGCGCCCGCACCATCATCCGCGTATCGTCCGAGATCGTGCGGCTGCAGCAGGGCTTCTTCGAGACCGGGGTCAGCCAGCTGAAGCCGCTGACCCTGCGCCAGGTGGCGGAACTGGTGGAGATGCACGAATCGACCATCAGCCGGGTGACCAGCAACAAGTATCTGCTGTGCGAGCGCGGGCTGTATGAGCTGAAATATTTCTTCACGTCGGGCGTTGCGGCTGGCGATGGCGAGGCTGCTTCGGCGCTGGCCGTGAAGGACCGCATCGCGAAGCTGATCGCGGCGGAAGGTGACGACGTGCTGTCGGACGACAGGCTGGTCGAACTGCTGGTGGCGGAAGGCTTCGATATCGCGCGCCGCACCGTGGCCAAGTATCGTGAGGCGCTGGGCCTTGGATCATCGGTGCAGCGGCGGCGGGCACGGGCGCTGAGAGCGGCATAGTCGCCCCTTCACCGCCGGTTCAACTGTGCTAGGCAAGGGCCAGACCCATGCGCGCGCTTCTGGCCCTGTTTGCGATCCTGCTCGCCGTGCTGCCCAATGTGGTGGCCGCCCCGGCCATGGCGCAATCGGTGCTGCGCGATGCCGAGACCGAGGCCTTTTTCCGCGACATCAGCCGCGACCTGGTGCTGGCCGCCGGGCTTGACCCGCGCAACGTCCACTTCGTGCTGGTGGGGGACAACAGCATCAACGCCTTCGTGACCGGCGGGCAGAATGTGTTCATCCATTCCGGCCTGATCATCGCGGCGGACAATGTGAACGAGCTGCAGGGCGTGATCGCGCACGAGCTTGGCCATATCGCGGCCGGTCACAACGTGCGCTTCAACGAAGGCGCCGGGCCGGCCAGCAACATCTCGATCCTGTCGCTGATCGGGGCGGCCGCGGCGATGGCAATGGGCGCCGGCGAGGCCGGCATGGCCATCCTGGGCATGGGCCAGTCGGCCGCGCTGGGCAAGTTCCTGGCCTTCACCCGCGACCAGGAAAGCCGCACCGACCAGGCCGGCGCGGTGTTCCTGTCGAAGGCCGGCATTTCGGGCCGCGGCTCCATCGATTTCTTCAAGAAGCTGCAGAACCAGGAGTTCCGCCTCGCCATCCCGCAGAACAACGAATATGTGCGCACCCACCCGCTGTCGGGCACGCGCATCAACAATCTGCTGGCCGTGTACGAGAAGGATCCGGCGTGGAACCGGCCGCCCGATCCCGCCCTGCAGAAACGGTTCGAGCGGATCAAGGGCAAGCTGGAAGGCTATGTCGAGGAACCGCGCATCGTCATGCAGAAATATCCCGAAGCCGTGAACTCGCCGGCGGCGCTCTATGCCCGCGCCTATGCCTGGCACCGATCGGGCTATCCCGATCAGGCGATGGCCAACGCCGCCCGGCTGGTCGCCACCGCGCCCGATGATCCCTATTTCCTGGAACTCGAAGGCCAGATCCTGCTGGAATCCGGCAAGGTCGAAGATGCCATCCCGGTGCTGCGGCGTGCCGTGGCCAACGCCCCAACCGAGCCGATGATCCTGACCCTGCTGGGCCATGCACTGGTGACCAGCGAGCAGCCAGGGCTGCAGAGCGAGGCCGAGCCGCTGTTGAAGAAGTCGGTGACGCTGGACCGGGAAAATCCCTTCACCTGGTATCAGCTGGGCGTCATCTATGACCGGCGGGGGGACAAGCCGCGCGCGGCCCTGGCGGCGGCCGAACGCTTCAGCCTTTCGGGCAATGCCATGGGGGCGATGATGAACGCCCGCGTGGCGCGCGCCGGCCTGCCGGCGGGCACGCCCGACTTCATCCGGGCCGACGACATCATGATGGTGGCCGGCGACGCGCTGGAACAGCAGAAGAAGAAGAAGAGGTAGGCGATGGGGGACTTCTGGCAGCGGCGGCTGAGCATGGCGGCCGGCGTGGCACTGGCGCTTGCCGGGGCTGGTGTTGGCGTTGGGGCAGGCGGCGCATTGGCGGCCGGCCAGGCAGGCCAGCGCCCTGACCGCGCCGAGATCGAGGCGATCGTGCGCGACTATATCCTCAATCATCCGGAGATCATTCCGGAAGCGGTCGCTCGGCTGGAACAATCGGAAGCGAGGAAAGCCCTGGCCGCCAACCGCAAGGCGCTGGAAACGCCCTTCCCCGGCGCCGTGGCCGGCAACCCGGCCGGCGACGTGAAGCTGGTGGTGTTCTTCGATTATGCCTGCCCCTATTGCCGGCAGGGCAGCCAGGACGTGGCGCGGCTGCTGCGCGAGGACCCGAATCTGATGGTCATCTACCGCGATTTTCCGGTGCTCTCCCCGGCCAGCACGGAGGCCGCCATGGCAAGCCTGTCGGCGGCGCGGCAGGGCGGCTATGGCAAGTTCCATGATGCCATGTTCGCCAGCCCCGGCCGCGTGAGCCTGGCGCGCACCATGGGCATCGTGAAGGGGGTTGGCCTGTCGGAAGATCGCACCAGCGCCGACCTCAAGAACGGCGAGCTGAAGGCGGAGATCGACCGCAACCTGCTGCTGGGCCGGGAGCTGGGGCTGACCGGCACGCCCAGCTATATCGTGGGGGACCGCATCCTGTCGGGCGCGGTGGGCTATGACCGGCTGAAGGAAGCGGTGGTGGCGGCGCGATCCGCGGCAGGCCGGTGATGGCAGGCCTGTGATCGAAGGATGGTATCAGGGCTTCGACGGGGCGGACCTTGCCGTTGCCGAAGTGGGTGAAGGCCGCCCCATCATCCTGCTGCACGGCTTGTTCTCCTCCGGCGCCATGAACTGGCGGCGGTACGGTGCGGCGGCCGAGATCGCCGCTGCTGGCTATCGTGTCATCATGCCGGACTTCCGCGCCCACGGGATGAGCGCCGCGCCGCATGACAGGGCGGCCTATCCGCCCGACGTTCTGGCGCTGGATGTCGAGGCGCTGATCGGGCAGCTGGGCCTGACCGATTTCGACATCGCCGGATATTCGATGGGGGCGCGCACCTTGGTGCGGCTGCTGGTGCGCGGCATGCAGCCCGGCAAGGCCATCCTGGCCGGCATGGGGCTGGAAGGCATCACCGGCGGCACGGCCCGGGCGGACTTCTTCCGCAGGGTGATCGACCGTCCCGATGGCTGGCCCGCTGGCAGCGCCGAGGCCTTTGCGGCCGCCTTCATGAAGCAGAACAAGGTCGACACGGCTGCCGTGCGTCTGTTGCTGGACAGTCAGCAATCGACGCCGGCAACGCTGCTGGCCGGTATCGACACGCGTATCCTGGTGCTGTGCGGGGTGGATGATCAGGACAATGGCTCGGCGGCGGCGCTGGCGCTGGCGCTGCCCAATGCGGCGCTGGTGGAAATTCCCGGCAACCACATGAGCGCGGTGACGAAGCCGGATTTCGGCAGCGCCATCGCCGCCTGGCTGGCGCACGCGGTCTAGGCGCTGCGGCCCACCCAGTGGAGCTCGGCGCCGTGGCGGGCCAGCCAGCGCCGCGCTTCTGCGGCGCGCGGATCGAGCTCGCGGTTGAGCGCGTGGAAGGCCGGCGAATGGTTGGGGTGGACAAGGTGCGCCACCTCGTGCGCCACGATCGAGGCGCGCACCCAGGCCGGGGCCAGGATCAGCCGCCAGCTGTAGCCGATCCGCGCGCCTTCCGGGCGATTCCAGCCGGCACAGCTGCCCCAGCGGCTGGACGGGTCGGCGATGGCAACACGGCCCACCTTGCGCTGGATCCGGCCTGCCAGCCACAGCGTCTGTTCGGTGAGATCGGCGCGCGCGCGCGCCTTCAGCCAGCGTTCGATGCGGGCGGGCAGCGATTCCGGCGGCCCGCCCACGCGCAGGCGGCTCGCGATGAGGGCCGGGGTGCGCGGGTGGCCGGGCTGCCAGTCGATCAGCACGGACACGCCATCGATCAGGATCGATGCGCCGGGGGCAAAGGGTTGCGGCCGGGGCCAGCGGGCAATGCGCGCCGCCAGCCAGCCATGGTGCGATTTCAGCAGGGTGGCGGCCGCCGCCTCGCCGCCGCGCGCCGGCAGGGTGAGTTCCACGCTGCCGGTGATGGCGTTGGCCTTCAGGCGCACCATGCGCGCCCCGGCGCGGCGGGTGGCGACCACGGGCACGCGGCGGCCATCGATCAGCAGTTCATCCGGCAGGGAAGGGCGCAGCCAGCGCAGCATGGATCTAGAGCGGCCCGATCATAGGGGCTTGTCGATGATATGGTCTTCAAGATCGCCGGCATGATCTTCCGGGATCACCTTGCCGGCCACCGACTGGCCGGCGCGGTGGATGGACATGCGATCACCCGTGATCAGGTGGTGCCAGTCCGCCAGGCCCTGGCCGCGATGCACGCGCAGATAGGAACAGCTGTCGGGCAGCCAGTCGATACTGTCCAGCCGCGCCGGCGTCAGCCGCACACATTCGGGTACCAGCGCCTTCCTGTTGCGATAGTCGCTGCAGCGCGCCGTGGCCGTATCGAGCAGGCGACAGCAGACATTGGTGGGGAAGATCTCGCCCGTCTCCTCGTCCTCAAGCTTGTGGACGCAGCACTTGCCGCAGCCATCGCAGATGCTTTCCCACTGCTCGCGGCTCATGCGCGCCAGCGGCGTGGTTTCCCAGAATGGCCTGCCTTGGGGCCTATCGGACATGGGTGGCCAGCAACTGCGTCACGGCGTCGGCCGACAGGCCCTGGTGGGGCAGGAACGCGACCGGGCGGCCGGCGGGATCGAACAGATAGACCATGGCGCTATGGTCCATCAGATAGGCGTCTGGATCGCCGGTTTCCATCTTCTTCGCATAGATGCCATAAGCCCTGGTGACGGCATCGATCTGCGCCTGCGTGCCGGTAAGGCCGACAAGCCGGGGGTGGAAGGCGGCCACGAACGGCTTGATGGCCGCCGGTGTATCGCGGGCCGGATCGATCGTGATGAAGATCGGCGCCACCTTCGCCCCCGGTGCCGGCGCTGTCGCCTCGAAGGCGGCCAGCCCGCGGCCAAGGAACGCCAGATCGGTGGGGCAGATATCGGGGCAGAAGGCATAGCCGAAGTAGATCAGGCGCCAGCGGCCGGCAAAATCACGCTCGCTGACCTGCCGGCCATCCTGATCGAGAAGGGTGAAGGGGCCGCCGATGCTGGCGCCGGCCAGGTTGCCCTGCGATGCGGGCGGGGTGGCAAGGCGCATCCAGCCGATGCCGGCCGCGATCAGCACCGCGATTGCCAATACCAGCCACAGCCGGGCGCTGCCGGCACGGCGCGGTTGCGGGGCGGTCGAGCGCCCGGCCCTGTTCATGGCCGCTGCGAAGGGCTATGCGATGTCATCAGCCGACGCATAGTGTGAAAGGTGGTCGCTTGTCGATGTCGAGACGATTTGGCCGGGCAGTGCTGGCGCTGATGATGGCGGCAGCGATGGCTGTGCCGGCGGCTGCACAATATTCGGACAGTTACAGTTTCCTCAAGGCGGTGAAGGACCGCGATGTCAACGCCGCCATCGAACTGGCCGACAAGCCGGGCAGCACGGTGGTCAATGCCCGCGACGGCGACAGCGGCGAGGCGGCGGTGCATATCGTGACGCGGCGGGGTGACCTGGGCTGGCTCGGCCTGCTCTACCAGAAGGGTGCCAACCTCAACCTGAAGGACCGGGAAGGCAACACGCCCCTGATCCTCGCGACGCTGACCCGCTGGAGCGAGGGCGTGGTGACGTTGATCCGCCTGAAGGCGCAGGTCAATCTGCAGAACCGGCTGGGCGAGACCGCGCTGCTGAAGGCGGTGCAGGCGCGTGACTATGCGCTGGCCAAGGCGCTGCTGGATGCCGGCGCCAACCCCGACCTGGCCGACAACAGCGGGATGTCGCCGCGCATCGCCGCCAACGAGGATGCCCGCGTCGCCAACATCGCCAAGCTGTTCAGCGCCATCCCCGAAAAGAGGGCCGGCGCCATGCAGGGGCCGTCGCGCTAGGTGCGCCGGGTTGGCTGGGCGGCGGCGCCACAAGAGTCGCGCCGGGTTGGCTGGGCGGCGGCGCCTGTAACCATGCGCCGGGTTGGCTGGGCGGCGGCGCCACAAAAGTCGCGCCGGGTTGGCTGGGCGGCGGCGCCTGTAACCATGCGCCGGGTTGGCTGGGGGGCGGCGCCTGTAACCATGCGCCACATGGCTGGGCGGGGCGGCTGCGTCTAGGCGATGTCCATGGAACGGCCCTCGATTGCCGCGCAAGCGTTTGACCGGCCTGGCGTCAGGGTGCGCACGCTGGCGGGCATCCGCTGGATCGCCATTCTCGGCCAGTTCACCACCCTGCTCGTGGTGGGCCTGTGGTTCGGCTACCCGCTGCCCTGGGGATCGCTGCTGGCCGCGGTGGGCGCCTCGGTCATCCTCAACGTCGGCCTGTCCACCCTCTATGAGCGCAGCGACCGCATGACCGGGCGCGAGCTGTCGCTGCACCTGGCCTTCGATCTCATCCAGGCCGGCGTGCTGCTGTTCCTCACCGGCGGGCTGGCCAATCCGTTCGCGCTGCTGCTGATCGTGCCGATCACCATTGCCGCCACGTTGCTGACGGCGCGCGAGATGGCACCGCTGGTGGCGCTGGCGTTCGGCGTGCTGGCGATCGTGTGGTTCTGGGGCCAGCCGCTGCCGTGGGCCGGCCCGCCGCCGGTGTTCCCTTTGGTCTATCGGATCGGCGATGTCATCGCCTATGCGCTCGCCATCGGTTTTCTGGCGGTCTATCTGTGGATGGTTTCGGCCGAGGCGCGGGATCGGGCGCGGGCGCTGGTGGCGACCGAGGCGGCGCTGACCCGCGAGGCGCGCATGAACGCGCTGGGCAGCCTGGCGGCGGCGGCCGCGCACGAGCTGGGCGGGCCGCTGGGCTCCATCTCGCTGATCGCCCACAGCCTGGAAGAGCAATTGGGCGACGATCCCGATTTTGGCGAGGATATCCGCCTGCTGGCGGCCGAAGCCGCCCGCAGCCGGCGCATCATGAAGGAGCTTTCAACCCGCGCCGAAGCGGAGGACCCCTTTGCCGTGCTGACGCTGGACCTGTTGCTGCACGAAGTGGCCGAAAGCGTGAAGCCGGCGCGGGTTCCGGTGAAGGTGGTTGCAAGCGGCACCCAGCCGCTGGTGCAGCGCTCACCCGAGTTGCTGCACGCGCTGAACAACCTGGTGTCGAACGCGGTGCGTCACGCCGGCACCGAAGTGCGGCTGGAAACGATCGTGACGCCATCGGAAATCCGGGCCGTGGTGCTGGATGATGGCTTCGGCTTTCCGCCCGACCTGTTGCCGCGGCTGGGCGAACCGATGCTGGGGCCGTCGCGATCGAAATCGGATTCGACCGGGCTCGGCGTGTTCATCGCAACCACGCTGATCGAGCGCACCGGCGGCCGCCTGAGCTTTGCCAACCGCCCCGAAGGCGGGGCCCGGGTGGACGTGCGCTGGCCAAGAGAAGCATTTGAGGTTATTGACCCCGCGGGGGTGGAACAGGAGCAATGACGATGGCGAGCGTGCCCGAAACCGATGGTCGGCCACTGTTGCTGGTGGACGATGATGCCCCCTTCCGTCAGCGGCTTTCGGTGCTGCTGGCCCGCAAGGGCTTTGCCGTCACCTCGGTGGGCAGCCTGTCGGAAGCACGGGTGGAAGCGGCCCGGCTGAAGCCGAGCCATGCCGTGGTGGACATGCGGCTGGAAGACGGCAACGGCCTCGACCTTGTCACCGAGCTGCGCGCCATGAGCCCCGATGTGCGGATCGTGATGCTGACCGGCTATGGCAATCTTGCCACGGCGGTGGCCGCGGTGAAGGCCGGCGCCATCGACTATCTGGCCAAGCCGGCAGACCCGGAAGACATCGTGCGCGCATTGTCGGCCGATGGCAGCACCAGGCCCGAGGCGCCGCCCGAGCCGATGTCGGCAGACCGGGTGCGCTGGGAGCATATCCAGCGCGTCTATGAGCTGTGCGATCGCAACGTGTCGGAAACCGCGCGGCGGCTGAAGATGCATCGGCGCACCCTGCAGCGCATCCTGGCCAAGCGCAGCCCAAAATAAGCGGTGCAGATCCGCCTTGATGATCTGACGGACCCGCAGACCATCGCGCTGCTGGAATATCATGTCGCGGCGATGCGCGCCGCCTCGCCGCCAGGGCAGAGCTTCGCGCTCGACCTTCCAGGCCTGAAGCTGTCGGGCATCAGCGTCTGGAGCCTGTGGCGGGGACCCGACATTGCCGCCATCGCGGCATTGAAGCGGCTGGGCGATGGCAGCGGCGAGATCAAGTCGATGCGCACCCATCCCGACCATCTGCGCCAGGGCGCAGGCGCCGCGCTGCTCGATCACATCATCGCGGTCGCGCGGGCCGAGCGCCTGAGCCGCCTGAGCCTTGAAACCGGGTCAGGCCCGCTCTTCGACGCGGCGCTGGCCCTCTATCGCAGCCGCGGTTTCGGTGAAGGGCCGGCCTTCGGCGATTATGTCGCGAGTGACTTCAACCAGTTCTTCCATCTGGAACTGGCGCCCCAGGGTCAGGACCCTAGTCCATGGCGATCAGGCCGCTTTCGGGATCGACCAGCCCAAGCCAGCGGTGAGCGGCGCGGCGGGCAAGGTTGAGGGTGATGGCCTTGCGCCGGGCCGCGTTCAGGGGCCGCCACGGCGCCTCGCGCACGGCCTCGGCATCGAAGCGATCGGCGATGAGCAGACCAGTCTCGGCAGGGCGGAAGGCGGGCGTGAACAGCTCATCGGCCGGCAAGCCGGCCGGCAGCGCCCAGAAGAAGCGGTCGCAATGGTCGAGATAGTCGGGCCATTTGCGGTCGCCGCGCAGATCGGCAAGGCTGACCTTGATTTCCACCAGGGTCAGCCGGCCCGCCGCGTCCACCCCCAATATGTCGGCACGGCGACCACCGGCGAGCGGCACTTCGGCAAGCGGGCTGACCCCGGCACGCAGCAGCCAGCGGCAGGTCCCGCGCAGCACGTCTGCGGATGAGAGATGATGCACCACGCCGTCAGCATGACGGAACGTTACGGGAACGGCAAGCCGGCCAGCGCCGGGTTCAGCGGTAGAAGACGTGATTGCCGATCTTCGCCACGCGGGTGAGACGCCACCCGGGCTTCAGGCCGGCGGCGTGGAAGCTGTGGGCGCCTGCGGCAATGTCGTGCCACAGGCCCAGCATGGCGACGCGCGCCACCGCCATGGCGGTGGTGAAGGTGGCCGTGCCGCGCTGGACGCGTTCGGGGGTGAAGCTGAACTGGCGCGGCGCGCGGATGACCGCGCAGACACCCTTGCCCCAGCGGCCGGAGCGGGCGCGGTTCAGAACCGCCTGGGCCACTGCCAGCTGGCCTTCCATCACCTCGCCGCGGCTTTCGAACCAGACGGCGGTGGCGAGACAATCAAGCTCATCATCGCCGGGCAGGGTGGCGGCCCCATCGGCCGCCACCATGCGGACCAGCGCCGGCAGGCCGGTGGGCGCTGCGGCCCCATCGGCAACCGCGCTGGCGTCTTCAGCGGGCAGGACTGGCAGATCGGTATCGGCAACGGCCGGTGCGGCGGCGGCAAGCGCCGCGGCAGCAAGCAGAAGGCGGACACCAGCCATGACACGCTTGAATCGCAGCCAGCGCGTTCGATCAACCTGCCGCCAGCATTTCGGCGACGAACTGCCCTGCCTGTGGGATATCCAGTTCAATTACCCACAGATCCGGGTCCCGACCGCGCGCCCGGTTGATCCAGGCCGGGATGGCATCGCCGCTGGCCATGACGGTGAATTCATAGCGGCCATCAAGGCCCAGCACCGGGGCGAGCAGCTGTTCCTCGTCGCCCTGGCGGGTGACGACGGCGATGGCGCCAGCCTCGTCATCGCCATGGGCGAGCACGGTTGCAAAGCCGCCCGCGGCCTGGACACGCCGGGCCAGCGCGTCGACCCGCACACGGCTGGCGAGGCGGGGCTGCGCCGGTTCCACGGCGATCAGGTCACGGCGACAGCTGGAGCGGTTTGCGGCAGGTGGTGCAGCACGGCGGTCATGCCGGGTGCATCGCCAGCCTGGCGCAGCGCGAGCAGCAGGCCCGGTTCCCTGAGGGTGCGGCTGATCCGGGCCAGCGCCTTCAGATGATCGGCACCCGTCGTTTCGGGCGAGAGCAGCAGCACCAAGAGGTCAACGGGGGCGCCATCGGCAGCCTGCCAGTCCATGGGCTGGGGCAGGCGGGCGACCAGAACGGCGCAGGCCGCCAGCCCTGGCAAGCGGGTGTGCGGGATGGCAACCCCGGCGCCAAAGGCCGTGGAGCCCAGCGCCTCCCGGGTGCGCAGCCGTTCGTGGATGCGGAACCACGGCTGGCCCAGCCGGCTGCCGGCCTCCCGCGCCAGTGCCTGCAGGGCAGCGTCACGCGACAGCGCCGGCAGTTCGGGGATCACCCCGTCCGGCAACAGCAGATCGGCAAATCCGGCAGGCGTACTGGGCATCTGGCCTGGCCTTCAGTCGGCCAGTGCGGGTTGGCGAGCCGCGGCAGCAGCCTTGACAGCCGTGCGCGGTTCCACCCAGCCGATGGTGCCATCCTCGCGGCGGTAGACCATGTTGTGGGCCCCGGTGGCGCTGTTGACGAACATCAGCGCCGTGGTGTTGCGAAGATCGAGCATCATCACCGCATCGCTGACACTGGTGGTCGGGATATCGACGCGCGTTTCGGCAATGATCAGCGGCGCATCGCCTTCCGGCTCCGCATCATCGGGCTGGCCGGCGAAGATCCGGTACTCGGCGTTGTCGAGCGGCGGCAGTTCCGTCACCGCGGGCGCGCTGCGCGCGGCGCCTGGGGAGTGCCGATCCTTCAGGCGGCGCATGTAGCGGCGCAGTTGCTTGTCGATGCGTTCGGCCGCCGCGTCGAAGGCGACATGCGCCTCCCCGGCCCGAGCCGAGCCCTTGAGGATGAGATCGGCCATCACATGCATCACGATATCGCAGGAAAAATGGCCATAGGGCGCCGGGCCGAGCGTGACGTGCGCGGAAAGGGCGCGCGGGAAGTATTTCTCCACCATTGCCCCCAGGCGTTCGCGCACATGTTCGCCAAAGGCCGCCCCGGTATCAACCTGGTGCCCCGAAATCCGGATATCCATGCTGTCAGTCTCCTGCTTGCGGGCTGGTGAGGCGATTGGCGCTCACGACAGCCAGAGCGGATCGTCGAGGCCGGCCACGAAGGCTGCATGACGGGCCAGCTCCTCCTCGCTGGCACTGTGGGCACGCGCGGCAAGACTCACCCGCTCGTAGTGAGTGTCCTCCTCGACTGCCGTGCTGGCAAGGTCGAATCCGATCTGACGGCCGCCGGTCAGCTCGATATAGACTCGCGCCAGCAGCTCGGCATCGAGCAGCGCGCCGTGCTTGGTGCGCGCCGACAGATCAATGCCATAGCGGGTGCACAGCGCGTCGAGCGTGTGCTTGGCGCCGGGGTGGGCCTTGCGGCTGATCTCCAGCGTGTCGATGGCGCGGCTCATCGGGATGGGCTGCAGGCTGGCGCGCTTCAGTTCCCAGTTCAGGAACTCCATGTCGAAGGCGGCGTTGTGGGCGACCAGCGGCGCATCGCCGATGAACGCGAGGAAATCATCGACCACCTGCTCGAAGATCGGCTGGCCGGTGAGGAAATCGCTGGAGAGGCCGTGGACCTTCTCGGCATCCTTGGGCATCGGCCGCTGCGGGTCCAGATAGGTGTGGAAGGTCCGCCCGGTCATCACGCGGCCGACCAGTTCAACGGCGCCGATTTCAACGATGCGGTGGCCATCACCGGGCATGATGCCGGTGGTTTCGGTATCCCAGACAATTTCGCGCATGGCCCCCATGTAGCGCCGGCGGCGCGAACGGCAACCCCTAGAGGCTGTCGACCAGCTGTTTCACCGCCAGCCACGTCTGCCGCCGGCCGCGCCCGGTTTCGATCACCACGTCGGCGCGGCGGCGCTTCTCGCGGTCAGGCATCTGGCCCTTCAGGATGCCGGCGAATTTTTCGCGGGTCATGCCGGGCCGGGCCAGCACCCGGGCGCGCTGGACGCGATAGGGGGCGGAAACCACCACGGTGAGATGGCAGTTTCGCCAGCCGCCCTTTTCGAACAGCAAGGGCACATCCAGCACGATGGCGGGCTTCAGGCGATGGGCAGCAAGGAATTCGCTCTGTGCCTCGGCGACCAGCGGGTGGAGGATGCGCTCCAGCGCGCGCAGCTTGGCATGATCACCGAATACGGCGGCGCCCAGCTTGTCGCGGTGGAGTCCGTTTTCGTGGGTGGTGCCGGGAAACAGTTCCTCGATGGCGGCAAGCGCGCGGCCGCCGGGCCCCTGCACCCGGCGCACCTCGGCATCGGCATCGAACACCGGCACGCCCAGCTTGCGGAACATGGCGGCCACGGTGGACTTGCCCATGCCGATCGAGCCGGTGAGGCCGATGATGATGGTGCGGCTCATCTGGTCAGCAGCGCCCTCAGTTCGGCGTCATGCTGGCGGGGGGCCTCGGCGCCGAAGAACAGCCGGAACGCCTCGGCGGCCTGACCGATCAGCATGGCGAGCCCGTCGATGCTGGCAAGGCCGCGCGCCCGCGCCGCGCGGAGCAACTGAGTTTCCAGCGGTGCATAGACCGCATCGAACACCACGGCATCAGCCGGCAGCCGCCCCAGGTCGAGGTGAAGTGGCGGCTGCCCGGTCATGCCCAGGGTGGTGGCGTTGAAGAGGAGGCCGGTTTGGGCAGGCAGCGGATCGCCCATGGCCAGTATGCCGCCGGGCAGGCCCGTCGCTGCCAGCAAATCACCCGCGGCGGCGTGGTTGCGCGCCATGATCCACAAGGCACTGGCGCCGCCGGCCACGGCGGCGGCGGCTGCCGCCCGCGCGGCGCCGCCGCTGCCGATCAACAGCATGGGCCGCGCCGCGATGGCAGCGCCAGCCGGCCCGGTGATGCCGGCAACATCGGTGTTGTGGCCGGTCAGCCGGCCATCCGCACCGACGATGATGCTGTTCACGGCCCTGACCGCAGCTGCACCTGGCGCCAGTGCATCCAGATGCTGCATCACCGCCAGCTTGTGCGGGACAGTCACGTTCACGCCGCGCAGACCCATGGCAGGCAGCGCACGCATGAATTGCCCCAGACGTTCCGGGGCGACCGGAAAGCGGCTGTAATCACCATCCATGCCGATCTTGCCGAGCCAGAATCGGTGGATCAGCGGTGATTTCGAATGTTTGATCGGCCAGCCAATGACACCGGCAACCGCAGGTTCGATCATGACGGCAGCACCCCGCGCACGCGCAGATAGTCCAGCACGGGAAGCAGCGGCAGCCCGCGAATGACGAACTGGTCGCCTTCGATGCGGCTGAACAATTGCGCCCCCAGCCCCTCGATGCGGTAACAGCCGACACAGCCCAGCACCGCCTCGCCTTCGGCTTCGAGATAGCGGGTGATGAAATCATCGGAAAGCGCCCGCATGGTCAGCCGCGCTGCGGCACCGCTGCGCCACACCGGCTTGCCGCCTTCGCAGATCACTGCCGCCGAGATCAGCCGGTGGGTGGTACCGGAAAGCTGGCGCAGCTGGGCTTCGGCGCGTGGGCGGGTTTCGGGCTTGTTGACCAAGGCGCCATCAGCGGTGACCACCACGGAGTCCGCGCCCAGCACCAGCGCGCCCGGGTGCTGCCGGCTGATCTTCAAGGCCTTCACTTCCGCCAGCGCATCGGCAATCCGTTCCGGGCTGGCCTGCTCGGCAATCAGCCCCCCAGTGATGCCGTCTTCATCGACATGCGCGGGCAATGCCTCATACGGCACCCCCGCTGCGCTCAGCATGGCGCGGCGGGAGGCTGACTGGCTGGCGAGCACGAATATCATGGCGTTGGCATCACGCGCGCGTCTCCAGCCGCGCCTGGTACAGGTTGATGATGGCCGCCGCGGTCTCTTCGATGGAACGGCGGGAGACATCGATCACCGGTACATCATGATCGGCGAACAGCCGGCGCGCAAACGCCACCTCCGCCTCGATGCGCTCGGCATCGACATAATCGGTATCCGGTGTCTGGCCGAGCGACAGCAGCCGGTTGCGGCGAATCTGCACCAGTCGGTCCGTCGCGGTGGTGAGGCCCACGAGCAGCGGTGCCGTGATCTGCCAGACATGGGCCGGCGGCGGTGATTGCGGCACCAGCGGGATGTTGGCCGTCTTGTAGCCGCGATTGGCCAGGTAGATGGAGGTTGGCGTTTTCGATGTGCGCGAGACGCCCAGCAGCACGATGTCCGCCTGCTCCAGTTCGTCAGGCGTTGCCTGCGCGCCATCATCGTGGACCATCGTGTAGTTGATGGCATCGACGCGGCGGAAATAGGCCTGGTCCATGACATGCTGGCGCCCGGGGCGCCGCGTGGCGGCCTGGCCGAGCAGTTCGGACAGCGCGGAAATGGTGGGATCAAGGGGCGAGACCATCGGCAGGCCGAGCGTGGCGCAGCGGCTTTCCAGCCGGTCGCGCACCGCCCCATCGACAAGCGTGTAGATGACAAGGCCGGGCTTTCTCGCGACTTCGGCAATGATCCGATCAAGATGGCCTTCGGAACGCACCATCGGCCAGAAATGCTTCACCGCCGCCGCGCCCTCGAATCGTGCCAGGCTGGCCTTGGCCACCGATTCCAGCGTTTCCCCGGTGGAATCGCTGATCAGATGCAGGTGGAGCGGCTCGTCGGGGCCTGGGGCCGGGTTCATGGCCGCACCCGATCGCAGAAATTCTGCCGCATGACTCTGTGGATAAGCATGGGTGACCAGCGTTAATGCCGGGGACGATACCGGGGCAAGCGGCTTTTCCCCAATTCGGCCCGGCTGGCACCGGCAACTTGTCTGGCGTCTGGACATCTGCACGGCGCGGGGTGTGAATAACGGGGATGCGTATCCCGACTCGCCAGAGTCTGGCGAGTCGTCGGTCTGCAAGGCTGTGGACGATTTTCGGGACAGGATTTTATCCCCGGGTTTCGGCGGCCAACCACCATACGCATTCATACCTATATGAATGAAAGAAAGCAGACAGTGCGGGGGGCCTTGACCCGCCCTGCCCAGCCGTCGAAAGGGGAGCGCATGTCCAGCCACAAGCTCAGCATCTCACCCGATGATCCGCCGCTGCTCGCCGTTCTGAAGGGGGAGCGTCGTGACCCGCCGCCCGTGTGGCTGATGCGCCAGGCCGGGCGCTATCTGCCGGAATATCGCGCACTGCGCGCCGAAAAGGGCGGATTCCTTGAGCTGGTGTACGACAGCGACGCGGCTGCCGAGATCACCATCCAGCCGCTGCGGCGCTTCGGCATGGACGGCGCCATCCTGTTTTCCGACATCTTGATCGTGCCGCATGCCATGGGCCAGGGCCTGACCTTTGGTCCCGGCGAAGGCCCGCAGCTGAGCCCGGCCCTGCACGACGGCGATTTTTCCGCCCTGGTGCCAGAACCGGCCTATCTCGCGAAGATTTACGAGACCGTGGCGAAGGTGCGCGCCGCCATTGATCCCAAGGTGACGATGCTGGGCTTTGCCGGGTCCCCCTGGACCATCGCCACCTACATGGTGGCAGGCCATGGCAGCAAGGATCAGGCCGAAACCCGGCGGCTGGCCTATCGCGACCCCGGCGCATTCCAGGCCCTGATCGATCGCATCGTGGAGGTGACGGTGGACTATCTGTCGGGCCAGATCGCGGCGGGTGCGCAGGCGATCCAGCTGTTCGACAGCTGGGCCGGCACGCTGTCGCCGGCGCAGTTCGAGCGCTGGGTGATCGCGCCCAATGCCGCCATTACCGGCAAGCTGATGGTGCGCCACCCGGATGTGCCGGTGATCGGCTTTCCCAAGGGGGCCGGGGCCAAGCTGGCCGCCTATGCCCGCGAAACCGGTGTGGATGCCGTTGGTCTCGATGAAACCGTTGATCCCGCCTGGGCCGATGCGGCGCTGCCTGATGGCATGCCGGTGCAGGGCAATCTCGACCCACTGGCGCTGATTGCCGGTGGCCAGGCGCTGGCCGAGGCGGTGACGCGCATCCGCGCCGCGCTGGCCGGTCGCCCGCATGTCTTCAACCTGGGCCATGGCATCCTGCAGGACACGCCGATCGCCCATGTCGAACAGCTGTTCGATCTGCTGAAGAAGCCGCTCTGATCCATGACCGAGTGGGGTCTCGGCTGGCTGGGTGAGGCCTATCTGTGGGTCAAGGCGCTGCATGTCGCCTTCGTGATCTTCTGGATGGCGGGCCTGTTCATGATCCCGCGCTTCCTGGTCTACTGGCACCCCGTTGCGCCCGGCGCGCCGGAATGCGCCCTGTGGGATGAACGCTGCCGCCGGCTGCGGCGCATCATCCTGTCGCCGGCCATGGTGGTGAGCTGGGTGGCAGGGCTCAGCCTTGCCTTCCATCTCGGCTGGCCGTTGTGGCTGGTGGTGAAGTTCGGCTTCGTGCTGCTGCTCACCTGGTTCCATCACTGGATGGTGCGGTTGGCCAGGCGCTTCGCCGGCGGAGAGCGGCCGGTGACCGAGAAGGGTCTCAGGCTGGCCAACGAGATCCCGTCTCTGGTCACGCTGGCGGTGGCGGTGCTGGTGATCGTCAAGCCGTTTTGACGGCGGACAGGCTGATGCTGCCCGTCGAAGCCGCACTGCCCCAGTTGAAGGCTGCACTCGCGACGGGCCGGCCAACGGCGCTGGTGGCACCGCCGGGGGCGGGCAAGACCACCGCCGTGCCGATCGCCTTGCTGGGGGAGCGCTGGCGCGGCGATGGCAGGCTGATCCTGCTCGCGCCGCGCCGGCTCGCCGCCCGGGCCGCAGCCGAACGCATGGCGGGTGCGTTGGGTGAGGCTGTCGGGCAGACCGTGGGGTATCGCACACGGCTGGACAGCAAGGTTTCGGCCGTCACGCGCATCGAGGTCGTCACGGAAGGCATCTTCACGCGCATGCTGCTGGAGGATCCGGAACTGGCAGGCGTGGCCGGTGTGCTGTTCGACGAAGTCCACGAACGCAGCCTGGAAGGCGACGTCGCGCTGGCCCTGGCGCTGGAGGTTCGCGAGGCCCTTCGCCCCGACCTGCGGCTTCTGATGATGTCGGCCACACTGGATGGCGCCAGCCTTGCCGATCTGATTCCGGATCTGGCACTGGTGGAATCGGAAGGGCGCATGTTCCCGGTGGAATTGCGCCACATCGGCCGGCGCAGCGAAGAGCGGCTGGAGGATGCGATGGCCAGCGCCATCCGGCAGGCGCTCGCCAACGAGCAAGGCTCCATCCTGGCCTTCCTGCCCGGCGTCGCCGAGATCGAGCGGACGGCGCAGCGGCTGGACGGTCGCCTGCCAGCGGGCACCCACGTGTTCCGGCTGCATGGCGCGCTTGATGCGGCAGAACAGCGGGCTGCCGTCGCGCCATCGCCCGCGGGCCAGCGCAAGATCGTGCTCGCCACCAGCATCGCCGAAACCAGCCTGACCATCGACGGGGTGCGCGTGGTGGTGGATGCCGGCCTGGCGCGCCGACCCCGCCTGGATCGCAGTGTCGGCATGACGCGGCTGGTTACGCAGCGTGCCTCGCAATCGGCGGTGACGCAAAGGGCAGGCCGAGCTGGCCGCACGGCGCCCGGCGTTGCCATTCGGCTGTGGGAAGCGGCGGAGACAGCCGGCCGGCCGCGCTTTGATCCGCCGGAGATCATGGACGCCGATCTGGCCGGTCTGGTGCTGGATTGCGCCCGCTGGGGCGTGACGGATCCCGCCACGATGCGCTGGCGTGATCCGCCGCCGCCCGCTGCCGTGGCCGATGCGCGCCAACGCCTGCTGGTGCTGGGCGCGATTGATGGCGATGGCCGCGTGACGCGCCATGGCGAGGCGCTGGCGATGCTGCCGCTGCCGCCAGCGCAGGCGCATATGCTGATCGTGGCTGCCGCACGCGGCCAGGGCCTGCTGGCAGCGCGCATTGCCGTGTTGCTGGGCGAACGCGGTCTGGGCGGCCGCAGCGATGATCTGGAGCTGCGGTTGCGCGGCTGGCAGCGCGACAACAGCCCGCGCGCCCGCGCCGCCCTGCGTCTTGCCGAGCGCCTGGCGCGACTGGTGGGCGATGATGGTGGCAGTGCCGATGCTGACGCGGCGGGCGCCGTGCTGGCGCTGGGCTTTCCGGACCGCGTTGCGCGCCGGCGGGGAGAGGCGTGGCTGATGGCCAATGGCCGCGCGGTGAGCGTGGTGCCGGAGTCGCCACTGGCGGGCAGCGACTGGATCGTGGTTGCCGATGCCAGCGGCAGTGCGGCCGGCGCCCGCCTGCTGCTGGGCGCTGCCATCCCTGCAGACGCGGTGGAAGCCCAGCTTGGCGACCGCATCGAACGGCGCATCCATCTCGCATTTGATCCGCTGACAACCGGGGTCGTGGCCGAAGTGCAGCGCCGGCTGGGCGCCATCACGCTGGCACGCCAGCCGATCGAGCGGCCCGACCCCGATCACGTCAGGTCGGCCTTGCTGGAGGCCGTGCAAGGCCGGGGGCTGGCGTTGCTGCCCTGGGGTGAGGCGGCACTGGTCTGGCGCGCGCGGCTGGCCTTTGCCCGCCAGTTCGCGCCTGAGCTGCCGGCGCAGGACGATGTGGCCTTGCTGCAAGCCTTGCCCGACTGGCTGGGCCCGGCGCTGGCCAATGTGCGGCGGCTGTCGTCGTTGTCTGATGCCGATCTCGCAAAGGCTCTGCAGGACCGATTGAGCTGGGCCGAGCGGCAGCGGCTTGACCGCCTGGCACCCGCGCGGCTGGAGACGCCCGCGGGCAGCAGCCATGCCATCGATTATGGCGCGGATGGCGGTCCGGCGGTGGCGGTGCGCGTGCAGGCGCTGTTCGGGCTGACCCGCCATCCCACGGTTGCCGATGGTCGTGTGCCGCTGGCCCTGCACCTCACCTCGCCGGCCGGCCGCCCCATCCAGGTGACCGCTGATCTGCCGGGCTTCTGGGCCGGCAGCTGGGCCGATGTCCGCAAGGAGCTGAAAGGCCGATATCCCAAGCATCCCTGGCCGGAAGACCCGACAAGCGCGCCACCAACGTTGCGCGCGCGCAGGCACGGCACACCAGAACCGGGACAGTAACCTCTATTAACATTCACGATTTGTTGACTTTTACTATTTTTTGCTGAATTCTCCGCCCATCCTGCTGAGTGAGTCGAAGCGTCATTTGCATTTCCAGTGGCGCTTGTAGGTTGGATGGGGGTGGTGTTGTGGCGTTTCGTAACCTGAGCATGCGCGCTTTGCAGCGGGACAGGGCCGGCTCGGCTGTCTCGGAGTTCGCGCTGATCCTGCCATTGTTGTCCACGTTCGTGCTGGGCATCATCGAGTTTGGCACGATCGTCTATTCCTACAGTGCCATGCAGTTCGCGGCGACGGCGGCGGCCCGGCAGTTTGCCGTGAACGTTTCCGACGAAGCCGCCTCGCTGGCGGCGGCCCGCGCTGTTCTGCCGGGATGGGCGCGCGATGATGTCAGCCTCACGATGACGCAGAGCAATGCCGGTGATGTGACCCGCAACCGCGTGAGCGTGCGACTGACGGTTGCCGCAGCGCAGACCACGCCGATGGCAATGATCACCCGTGTCGTGCCCCTGACGCTGACCGCGGAGGCCAGCGTGAAGCAGGAGCTGCCCTATGTCGATTGAGCGTGGAGTGCTGTCCCGCCTCGCCGCAGGGCGGGCTGGCGGCACCGCGACAGTGTTCGCGATGGCCATGCCCGCCCTTCTGGGAGCGATGGCGCTGGGTGTCGACATGACGATGGCGCGGATGACCCACAACCGCATGCAGATCGCCGTCGATGGTGCGGCGCTGGCGGCGGCGGCACAGATCGAGCAGGGCGGCGACGTCGTGGCGACGGCGTTGGCCGAGTCCACCCGCAACCTGCCGGCGGAATTTGCCGGCATGACGACGGCCGCCGATATCACCACCGGCGTCTATGACGAGGCCAACGGCTTCGTGCCCGGCGCCGGCCCGGACGTGAACGCCATCAGGGTGGTGGGCGAACGGTCGGTGGCGCGCGGCAACGCCGTTCAGCGCATCCTGGCGCAGGTGCTGGGCGAACAGGTGAACAGCATCCGGGTGGCGGCGGTCGCGGCGCGGCCGGTGAACGTGTGGTACCAGCCGCCGGAACGCGAGACTCTCGACCCCGAGGCCGGCGACTTCAACGAGATCTATGTCTATTGCTATGACACCACGGGCACGGGATCGCCCGACAGTCGGCGCAGCCAGATGACCCTGGTGTCCAACAACATGCCGGCGGGGCAGGACATCGTGGCGATCAGTGGCGGCCGCGTGACCGCCAATCCGCCGACCAGTGTCAACTGGCCGCGCTGCGACCAGCGCGGCCAGACCCTGAGCTTCCGGCTGCGCAACGTGCGCCATGTGAAGGCCAACCCGGTGCTGTGGGCCAATCCGGACGCGACGATCAGCGGCCTGCGGCCGGGCCGGCCGGAGTTCAACTATTATACCGACACCGTGCTGAGCGAGGGCACCGAGATCATCGACCTGCAGGGCTTCAACATCCTGGAGACGGTGCTGTGCGACAGCCTGAGCCAGTGCACGCCCGGCACGCTGGGATCGCAGATCCCGTCGGGCCGCAACCGGTCGACAACGCGGCAGCGCGAAAGCCAGCCGTGCCAGCCCGGTCGCTTCATGTATTTCGGGTTCGAGGACCGGCCGCCGGGCCAGAGCGGGCGCAACGACAACTGGCTGTGGCCGGCCTGGACCGACAGCGACTATGATGACATCCGTATCGTCATGAAATGCCCGAACGGCGGCCGGCTGGGCGACGCCGTGGTGAGGCTGGTGCGTTAAGGGCGGGGGCGGCCGCCAGCGCGCGGGATCGGGGGATCACCCGCGCGCTGGCGGCCAAAGTTCACACCAAGGCAATCCGGAGCGGCTGGTGGCCACAGGACCAACTGCCGCCAGAGCGCGGGGTTGGGGGATCGGCCGCGCGCTGGCGGCCACAGGAAACGTGCACCCGGCAGGATTCGAACCTGCGACCTGCGGTTTAGGAAACCGTCGCTCTATCCTGCTGAGCTACGGGTGCGCGGGGTTCCCAAGGCCATGATGTGGCCGCAGGTTCAAGCAGAATCTGTGCCTCAGGCATCCGATCGAGCGCGCGGGCGGAACGGCAGCGGCAGCAGCGGCACCCCTTCGGCGTGCAGGTTCCTCACCTCGTCCGCAGTTGCCTCGCCATGCACGCTGCGCTGTTCGCCGGCGCGGTGGATGGCCAGCGCCTCTTCAGCGAACCGGTCACCCACATAATCGCTGCCGGCTTCGAAGGCGCGTTGCAGCATCAGCAGGCGCGCCATCGGATCATCGTTGGCCAGGCTGGCGGATGTTCCGCCCGACCGCTGGCTGGACTTGGCGGGCACGGCCGGCGCCATCACCGCCTTGGCAACCTTGCCCGATCCGCAGAGCGGGCATTCAAGCAGCCCCCGCGCCTGCTGCTCGTCATAGTCCGCGCTGCTGCCGAACCAGGCCTCGAACCGGTGCGCGGCGCTGCAGACCAGATCATAAACGATCATGCCCGCACCACCCGGAACGGACGGGCATGCTCCAGGGCCGGCACCTTGCCGCGCGCGGCGGCAACAGCGGCCAGGTCGATGTCGGCAAGGCCGATGCCCGGCGCCTCCCCCATGTCGAGCACGACGTCGCCCCACGGCGAGACGACAAGACTGTGGCCATAGGTGGCGCGGCCATCCTGGTGCACGCCAGTCTGTGCCGCAGCGATCACCCAGCATCCGGTTTCGATGGCGCGGGCGCGCAGCAGCACGTGCCAGTGGGCTTCGCCGGTCGGCCGCGTGAAGGCGGCCGGTACCGCGATGATCCCGGCGCCGGCTTCGGCCAGCGCGCGGTGCAGCGCCGGAAAGCGGACATCATAACAGATGGTGAGGCCCAGGCCGCCCCAGGGCGTTTCGGCCACAACGGCCTCTTCGCCGGCGATATAGGCGGCGGATTCGCGCCAGCTTTCACTGCCAAGCGCGACGTCGAAGAGGTGGATCTTGGCATAGCGCGCCGCGATGCTGCCGTCGGGGCGGATCAGGAAGCCGCGATTGACGAACTTGTCGCCCGCTTCGCCGCGCAGTGCCAGGCTGCCCAGCTGCACCCACACGCCATGCGCGGCGGCTGCTTCGCGGACGGCGGCCAGCACCACATCATCGCCTTCCGCCACCACCTGGCCGGCGGCACGGGCGCGGTCGCGATCGAGCAGGCCGCTCATTTCCGGGGTGAAGACGATCGTCGCGCCGCGGGCCGCTGCCTTGCCGATCTGCGCCGGCAAGTGCACCGCCTCTAGCCGGGGATCAATCCCGGTGTTGGTCTGCACGAGGGCGACGCGCAGGGTCATGCCGCCAGCAGGGGATCCAGCCCACCGGCCCGATCCAGCGCCGCCAGATCATCACTGCCACCGATGTGGCGGCCATCGATGAAGATCTGCGGCACGGTAAGGCGACCGCCGCTGCGATCGATCATCTCGGTGCGGCGCGGGCCGCCCGTCGAGATGTCGATTTCCTCGAATGCCACGCCCTTGGCGGTGAGCAGCGCCTTTGCCCGCGTGCAGTAGGGGCAGAGAAACTTCGTGTAGACTTCAATCCTGGCCATGACCCATCCTTCCCTCCACCTGCTGCCAGTCGTGCAATGTCCTTGCAAAGGTCAAGACCTCCACATGTCGCGCCCCGGCGCGCGTCAGTGCGGCAGCACAGGCCGAAACGGTGGCGCCCGTGGTCATCACATCGTCAACCAGCACGATGTGGCGGCCCTTGATGGCTTCGCGCCGCGCCACGCGGAAGGCACCGGTCACGTTGCGGAGCCGCTGCCGCCGGTTGAGACCCTTGGTGGAACTGGTGGGCTTCACGCGTTCCAGCGCATCCACCGCCAGCCCCGCCTTGCCCTGCCGCGCCAATGCGTGCGCGATCAATGCGGCCTGGTTGAAGCCGCGCTGCCACAGCCGCCAGCGGTGGGCAGGAACCGGAACAACCACGCTGTCGGCCGGCAGAGGCCCGCTGGCGCGCAGCATGGCCCTTGCCATCATGCGCGCCAGGTGCAGGCGCCGGCCATGCTTCAGGGACAGCACCAGCTGACGGGCCGGGCCGCCATAGGCCAGCGCGGCGCGGGCGCGGTCAAAGGGCGGTGGTTCGGCAAGGCAGGCGCCGCATTGGGCATCTGCACCGGCATCATGGGGCAGCGGATCGCCGCAGCGAGCGCAGTGCGGGGGGCCAAGAAAGTGGAGTTGCCCGAAGCAGGCCGCGCAGAAGCGATCATCACCGTCAACGATCTCGCCGCAACCGGGGCAGCGCGGCGGCAGCACCAGATCGAAGGCCGCGCGCAGCGGGGCGGCGAGTGCGGGCAGGATCGCCGTGGCCATCTGCCAAGTCTGGGCGCCTGCACGGCTTTGCGCAACCCGCACGCTTGCGTATGGGGAGGCCTGTGACGAGCGCCCTGCCTTTTGATCCCGCGCTGCGCCGCCGGCGTCATGCGCGGGCGCAGGCCGGCTTTGCCGATGCGAGCTTCCTGCATGACCGCATGGCCGAAGATGTGCGCGATCGGGTGGCACTGGTGGCGCGCCAGTTTGCCGACGTGCTCGACCTGGGTGGGCCGCGCCCGGTCTGGCCCCAGAACGCCGATCAGTTCGCGGTTCGGGCGGTGCTGGCGCCGGGGCCGATGGAGCCCGTCGGGCGCACCGTCGTGGCGGACGAGGATCGCCTGCCCTTTGGCGATGGCGTGTTTGATCTGGTGGTATCGGCCGGTGCGCTGGCGACGGTGAACGATCTGCCGGGGGCACTCGCTTGTATCCGCCGTGTGCTCAGGCCTGATGGCCTGTTTGTCGGGGCCTTCGTGGGCGGCCACAGCCTGGTGGAACTGCGCGCCTGCCTGCTGGAGGCGGAAGCGGCGATCACCGGCGGCGCCGGCAGCCATACGGCGCCGATGGTGGAAGCGCAGGCGGCCGCCGGCCTTCTGAGCCGGGCCGGCTTTGCCATGCCGGTCGCCGATGTCGACCGGGTGACCCTGCGCTATGCCAGCCTGTTCGGGCTGCTGGAGGACCTGAAGGCGATGGGCGCGCGATCGGTGCTGACCCAGCGGCGGGCGTTGCGTCGCGACGTGCTGATGGCCGCTGCCGCGCGCTTTGCCGCCATGGCCGATGCTGATGGCAAGACGGGCGTGACCATCGAGATCCTGCACGTGGCCGGCTGGGCGCCAGGGCCGGGACAACCCGTGCCCAAGGCGCCGGGCTCCGCGACGACCCGGCTGGCAGATGCGCTCAAGCAGCGGCTGTGACTTGCGGCCATTGCCGGAATCACCCTAGGCTTCTGGCATGGCTGGTGCCGCAACCTATCTGGTCGTGATCGACGATAGCCCGGAAAGCCGGGTGGCGATGCGCTTTGCGGTGCTGCGGGCGACGCGGGTGGCAGCCGATGTGACGTTGGCGAGCGTGGTTTCGGTTGGCGAGTTCCTGCAGTTCGGTGCGGTGCAGTCCGCGATGCTGGCGCAGGCGCGGGAAGAGGCGCTGGCGCTGCTCGGTGCGATCGCGGCAGAGGCCGAAGCGCTCAGTGGGCGGCGGCCGCTGACCCTTGTGCTGGATGGGGAGCCGGCCGCCGCCGTGCAGGCCCATGTCGCGAGCAACCCGGGGATACGGGCGCTGGTGCTGGGCACGCCGGCCAGTGGCGGGCCGGGGCCGCTGGTGGGTCATTTCACTGGCGAGCGGGCCGGCAGCCTGCCTTGCATCGTCATGCTGGTCCCCGGCGGGTTGAGCGATGAGCGGGTGGCGACACTCGCCTGAACCCATAAACTGGACCGAAAGCGTCGTATTTGTCTTGAAGCCGACGCCCGGCTGCGCCATATCGGCCCGACACGATTGCCGGAGCCCTGCCATGTTCATCGAAACCGAACAGACGCCCAATCCGTTGACCCTGATGTTCCGCCCCGGCCAGAAGGTGACCGGTGGCGACGGCGTTGACATTCCCACCGCCGAAGCGGCGGAAGTCTCGCCGCTGGCCAGCGCCCTGTTCGCACTGGGCGACGTGGACCGGGTGTTCCTTGGCCATGATTTCGTGTCGGTGACGCGCAATCCGGCCGGTGCTGACTGGCCGGCGCTGAAGCCGCAGATCCTGGGGGCGCTGGTCGATCATTTTGCCAGCGGCGCGCCGCTGTTCACCGGCGCGGTGAAGGAGGTGGTACTGGATGACGATCCGGCCGATGCAGAGATCGTGCTGCAGATCCGCGAGTTGATCGAGACGCGCGTGCGGCCGCAGGTGGCCGAGGACGGCGGTGACATCGTCTATCGCGGATTCCGCGAGGGCACCGTGTTCCTGGAGATGCAGGGCGCCTGCTCCGGCTGTCCTTCGAGCACGATGACCCTGAAGATGGGCATTGAATCGCTCCTGAAATATTATGTGCCGGAAGTCACCGAAGTGCGGGCGGTCTGATCATGCCCGGTGCCCCGCTCGACACGGCCGCGCTGGACCAGATCTTCACGCAGGCGCGCACCTACAACACGTGGGCGCCAACGCCGGTCAGCGCCGGGGAGCTGCGCCGGTTGCATGACCTGGCGCAGCTGGGGCCGACATCGGCCAACGGCTCGCCGGCGCGCTTTGCCTTTTGCCAATCCGATGCGGCCCGCGCCCAGCTGGGGGCCTGCGTGAGCGAGGGCAACCGCGCCAAGGTGCTGGCGGCGCCCGTCACCGCCATCATCGGTTTTGATCCGGAATTCTACGAGAAGCTGCCGCAACTGTTCCCGCACGCCGATGCGCGCAGCTGGTTTGCCGGAAATCCGGCGCTGGCGCGGGAAACCGCGTTCCGCAATTCGTCACTGCAGGGTGCCTGGCTGATCATGGCGGCACGGGCGCTGGGGTGGGATACCGGGCCGATGTCCGGCTTCGACAAGGCGGCGGTGGATGCCGCGTTCTGGGCCGGCACGAAGATCGAGACCAACTTCATCTGCGCACTGGGCAAGGGCACGCCGGATGGCCTGTTTCCGCGCAACCCGCGACTTTCCTTTGAGGAGGCGGCGCGCATCCTGTAACGGGCGCGCGTGACCACCCCGCCCCCGCTCACCTTGCCGCTCACATCGCCGCTCACCCTGGCGCTTTCCACCTCGTCGCCGGCGCTGTCCATCGCGCTGTTCGACGGCTCGCAGCTGCTCGCACGCCGCCATGACGTGATCGGCCGCGGCCATGCCGAAGCGTTGGTGCCGGCGGTGGCGGGCTTGCTGGGCGATGTGCGGTCAGCGCGCATCCCGACCCGCATTCTCGTCGACATCGGGCCAGGCAGCTACACCGGCATCCGCATCGGCATCGCTGCGGCGCGGGCACTGGGCCTGGCCTGGGGGGCCGACGTGCACGGCATGTGCGCACTCAGCCTGGTGGCTGCACGGGCCTTTGCCGATGATCCGGCGCTGGCGGCGGTGATGGCGCTGATCGATGCCGGACGCGGACAGGCCGCAGGTGCCCTGATGCGGCGCGACCTTGTGGCGCCGATGCCGGTCCTGGTGCGGCAGGCGCCGGCCGGAATGGCAACCGCCGGCGCGGGTACGCTGTTGCTGCCGGGCGCGCCGCTTCCCCGCCACGATGACCATCCCGATACCGGTTTTGCCGGCCTGCTTTCGCCAGCGGCGCTGGGGCCGCCGGCGGCCCTTTACGTCAGCGAGAGCGCTGGTTAAGTCCCCGGTCGTGGACAGCGCCGCCTTCAGCATCGTGCCGGCAGATGAACGCCATCTCGAGGCGCTGATGACCGTCATGCATTCGGCCTTCGATCCCAATTATGGCGAGGCCTGGTCGGCAGCACAGCTTGCGTCAACATTGCTGTTGCCGGGCTGCTGGGCGCGGCTGGCGCAGGCTGGTACGCAATCCGCAGGGTTCAGCCTCTGCCGGATGGCAGGCCCTGAAGTCGAGCTGCTGCTGATCGCGGTGGCGCCTGATTGGCGGCGGCGCGGCATGGCCGCGCGCCTGGTCCAGCGGGCGCAGGAAGATGCACTGGCGCGCGGGGCGGGTGAATTGTTCCTGGAAGTGCGCGAAGACAATCATTCGGCGCGGCGCCTTTATGAAGCTGCGCGATTTGCGGAGGTTGGCCGCCGTCCAGACTATTATTCCTGCAAGGATGGCAGCCGAAGGGCGGCAATAACCATGCGATTTTCCCTCGCCGATCTGGTTGATTGAGACATAAGTGTTGCCAATTGGACAACTTGGGCACTAAGTCGCCTGTGGACGCATAATTGTCCGGAAGTAAGCAGGGTCAGGGAAATTAACATGACAGAAAGTTCACATCAACACACCGAATTGTTGACACTGACGGCCGACATCGTCGCGTCGCACTTTGCCAACAACACGGTGGCGCCGGCCGATGTGCCCGGCGTGATCGAAAGCGTTTACGCCACGCTGGCCCGTCTGGGCACGCCGGCCGAAGCGCCGGCGCCAAAACTGGAACCGGCCGTGCCGATCCGTTCGTCGATCAAGCCGGACTATATTGTCTGCCTTGAAGACGGGAAGAAGCTGAAGATGCTGAAGCGGCACTTGATGACCCGCTATGGCATGACGCCCGATGACTATCGCGCCAAGTGGGGCCTGCCCGCCGACTATCCGATGGTGGCGCCCAACTATGCCGAACAGCGGCGCACGCTGGCCAAGTCGATCGGCTTGGGCACCAAGCGCACCGGCAAGCCGCGCGGTCGCCCCAGAAAGAACCCGGCGTAAGAACCCGGCGTAAGAACCCGGCGTAAGATGCTGGCAGGCCGGTACGGCGAGCCCGCGGGGAGGAGGGTCCCCCAGGCTGGACATCCCGGCAGATGATTGCACCGCTTGCTCCCGCCGGTCTTGGCCCTTAATTGGAGGGACGAGCCCGGCGGGAGAAAACAGCATGTCGACGCCCATCGATATCGAGGCCTTGTGCCTCAAGAAGGGCCTGCGCATCACCGAGCAGCGCCGCGTGATCGCACGCGTGCTGTCGGGCGTGACCGACCATCCGGACGTCGAGGAACTGCACAGGCGTGTTGCCGACGTGGACCCGCGCATATCAATCGCGACCGTCTATCGCACCGTGAAGCTGTTCGAGGAGGCCGGCATCCTGGAGCGCCACGAGTTCCAGGGCGGGCGTTCTCGTTATGAAACGGTGACGGAAGGCCATCACGACCATCTGATCGATATCGACAGCGGGGACGTCATCGAGTTCCATGACCCCGACATCGAGGAACTGCAGAAGCGCATCGCCGAGCGGCTCGGCTATCGCCTCGTCGACCATCGCATGGAGCTCTATGGTCAGGCGCTCAAGAAGCGCAATTGAGCCGTGCCGGCAGCCGGTTGGGCCGGGCTGATGCGCGCACCGCCGCCGCAGCGCCGCCCGGCCGCCCGGCGCCGTTTTGCCGCCATGCGAACAACGGTGGGCGCCGTGGCGACCGCCGCCGCCACAATCCCGGTCGAGATCCTGCTGCGCGCCGTCACCTTGCGCAACCAGCCTTATCTGCCCTTCCTGTTCCACCGTGGCCTGTCGCGCGCCATGGGCGTGGGCATCCGCACCCATGGCCAGCCGGCAGCAGGCGCACCGGTGCTCTACGTCGCCAATCATCTGAGCTGGTCCGACATTCCGGTGCTGGGCGCACGGATCCGGGCCAGCTTTGTGGCCAAGTCCGAAGTTGCCGGCTGGGGCCCTGTCGGCTGGCTGGCCAGCTTTGCCCGCACCGTCTATGTGACGCGGGATCGCCGCCACAGCACGGCTGCCCAGAAGAACGAGATTGCCGATCGGCTGCGGGCTGGCGGCTCGATCATCCTTTTCCCCGAAGGCACCAATGGTGATGGCACGTTCGTGCTGCCGTTCAAATCGGCGCTGTTCTCGGTGGTGGATGATGTGCCGGGGTTGATCGTGCAGCCGGTGACGCTGGCCTACACGCGGGTCAACGGCCTGCCGGTGACCCGCCGGCAGCTGCCCGATCTGGCATGGGTGGGCGAGACCGAGCTTGCCCCACACGCCGTGGGTTTCATTGGCCTGGGGCGGGTGACGGCCGAGCTGTTGTTCCACCCGCCGGTGGACCCGGCAGCCTTTGCCGACCGCAAGGCGCTGGCGCGGCATTGCCAGCAGACCATTGAAGCGGGCTATCGTCGGCTGATGCGCGGTGAGGCCATTGTTGACGGATGACCACCGCCGCCAAACCGGTTATGGGAGGCAAAACAGCCGGAGCCGGAAACCCCCCGTGACGTCTTCCACACAAACGCCTCGATCCGGGGATCGCCCGCGCCGCTATCATGTCAAGTCGTTCGGCTGCCAGATGAACGTCTATGACAGCGAACGCATGGGTGACCTGCTGAGCGCCGAGGGCATGGAGGCGGTGGCCAGCCCGGACGATGCCGACATCGTGGTGCTGAACACCTGCCACATCCGCGAGAAGGCAGCCGAGAAGCTCTATTCCGACATTGGCCGCCTGAGGACGGCGCGGGCCGATGGCACCCGCCCCACCATCGTGGCGGCTGGCTGCGTGGCCCAGGCCGAGGGCGCGGAGATCGCGGTGCGCGCGCCGGCGGTGGACGTGATCGTCGGGCCGCTGGCCTATCACCGCCTGCCGGACCTGTTGCAGCAGGCCGAAGGCGGGCGCGTCATCGACATCGACATGCCGCCGGTGCCCAAGTTCGATGCCTTGCCGCAGCGCCGGGCAGCGCAGGCGAGCGCCTTTCTCACCGTGCAGGAGGGCTGTGACAAGTTCTGTTCCTTCTGCGTGGTGCCTTACACGCGTGGGGCCGAGACCAGCCGGCCGGCGAAGGACCTGCTGGCCGAGGCGGAGGCGCTGGTGGCGCGCGGGGTGAAGGAAATCACACTGCTGGGCCAGAATGTGAATGCCTATCATGCCAAGGATCTGGGTGGGCTGTCGCTGGCCGGTCTGATCCGCGAACTGGCCGCCATCGATGGCCTCAGGCGGATCCGGTACACCACCAGCCATCCACGCGACATGAGCGACGATCTGATTGCTGCCCACGCCGATGTCGACAAGCTGATGCCCTATCTGCACCTGCCGGTGCAGTCAGGCTCCAGCCGCATCCTGAAGGCGATGAACCGGGCCCACACGCGTGAGAGCTATCTGGCGACACTGGCCCGGTTGCGGGCGGCCCGGCCCGATATCGCGCTGTCCGGCGATTTCATCGTTGGCTTCCCCGGCGAGACCGATGCCGATTTCGAGGACACGCTGTCGATCGTGCGCGAGGTCCAATATGCCGCCGCGTTCAGCTTCAAGTACAGCATCCGCCCCGGCACGCCGGCCGCCACGATGGCCGATCAGGTGCCGGAGGATGTGAAGGACGCGCGTCTTGCCCGGCTGCAGGCCGCGATCACGGCAGGCAGCCTCGCCTTCAACCGCAGCACCATCGGCCGGCACTGCGAGGTGCTGCTCGAACGGCCCGGCCGCAAGCCTGGCCAATTGATCGGCAAGACGCCGTGGCTGCAATCGGCGGTGGTTACCATCCCCGGCGCGGCTATCGGCGACATCGTTGCTGTCGAAATTGTCGGCGCCATGCCCAACAGCGTGGAAGCCGTGGCCATCACCCCTCAAGCAGATCCGCAAACCAGGGAAGGTATTGCCGCCTGATGTCGAAGAAGCCCCAGCGCGGCGCGCTCGCCGCCACCGATCGCGTCAAGCTGGAGATCGCCTTCGACAAGGTGCAGCTGCTGGGGCCGCTGTTCGGGCAATATGATCAGAATCTCATCGCACTCGAAGGCCAGCTCGGCGTCTATATCAGCGCGCGCGGCAACCGGGTTGTGGTGGAAGGCGAGGCCGACGCCGCTGCCCGCGCCCGCGACGTGCTGGCCGGCCTCTACAACCGGCTGCTGAAGGGCGAGCAGATTGATACCGGTGACGTGATCGGCGCGGTTGCCATCGCCTCTGACCCGTCGCTCGAGGGGCTGATCCATGCCGAGACGGGCACGGCGCCCACGGCGGCCATCCGCACCCGCCGCAAGACCATTGTCGCGCGCTCCCCCACCCAGGTGCGTTACATCGAGGCGCTCAGCAACGCCGACGTGATCTTCGCCCTCGGCCCGGCCGGCACCGGCAAGACCTATCTGGCGGTTGCCCAGGCGGTGAGCCAGCTGATTTCGGGCTCGGTGGACCGGCTGATCCTGTCGCGCCCGGCGGTGGAGGCGGGCGAACGGCTGGGCTTCCTGCCCGGTGACATGAAGGAAAAGGTCGACCCCTATCTGCGTCCGCTCTATGACGCGCTCTACGACATGCTGCCCGCCGAGCAGGTGGAGCGGCGGCTGGCGTCGGGCGAGATCGAGATCGCGCCGCTGGCCTTCATGCGTGGCCGCACGCTGGCCCATGCCTTCATCATCCTCGACGAAGCACAAAACACCACGCCGCTGCAGATGAAGATGTTCCTGACCCGTTTTGGCGAGCGCAGCCGCATGGTCATCTGCGGCGACCCGAACCAGGTCGACCTGCCGACGCCGGGCGCTTCCGGTCTGGCTGATGCCGTGCAGCGGCTGGACGGCATCCAGGGCATCAGCACGCTGCGCTTTTCGTCGAAGGAAGTCGTGCGCCATCCGATCGTGGGCCGCATCGTTGATGCCTATGAAGGGCCCCAGAAGGATCTGGCCAGGGACGCCTGATGCTGGTGGTGGACGCCGATATCGTGGCCGGGGACTGGCCGGCGGAGGTGGACTGGCCAGCGTTGGCGCGTGCCGCCGTGGCCGCTGCGATCGCGCAAACCCCGCATGCCGAATTGGCCAACGCGCCGATGGCGGTGGAAGTGGCAGTGCGCCTGACCGATGATGCCGAGGTGCACACGCTGAACCGCCAGTATCGTGACAAGGACAAGCCGACCAACATCCTTTCCTTCCCCATGCTGGCGCCCGACATGCTGGTCGGTATGTCCAGCAGCAAGGATGGGGCCAACACCGACGATGGCGAGGTGCTGCTGGGCGACATGGTGCTCGCCCATGCCACCGCGGCACGCGAGGCACAGGCAAAGGGCTGGCCGCTGGCGGCCTATTGCCAGCATCTGATTGTCCACGGCACCCTTCACCTGCTAGCCTATGACCACGAACTGGGTGAGGCACAGGCCAATCACATGGAGGCGCTGGAACGCGCCGCCTGTGCGGCCCTGGGCCTGCCCGATCCGTACGAAGGATGAAGACACACCATGCCCGAGGGCGACAGTAGCGGCGACAGCCAAAGCCGTGAAAATCCGGCTCGATTGCGCAGCGGCCGCTGGCTCAGGCCGCTCAGGAGCCTGTTCAGCCGCAGCGCCGAGCCATCGCTGCGCGAGAGCCTTGAAGAGGCCATCGATGAGGCCGAAGCCGACGGCGACACGGTTCAGCCCGGGGAGGCCAGCGCCGATCTGGGTCCCGTCGAGCGCGCCATGCTGCGCAACATGCTGCACCTTGGCGAGGCCACGGCCGGCGACATCGCGGTGCCGCGCGCCGACATCATCAGCTTCGACGCGGAGGCCGGCTTTGCCGCCCTGGTCGAACTGTTCCGCGACGCAGGGCACAGCCGGGTGCCGGTGTGGCGCGGGGACCGCGACAACATCATCGGCATGGTCCACGTGAAGGATGTCTATGCCCGCATTGCCGAGGGCTTTGGCGAGGGCAGGGTGACCCCGCCGGTGCAGTCCATTGAACCGTTGCTGCGCGAGGTGCTGTTCGTGCCGGCGGCCATGCGCATCGTGGATCTCCTCGCCCGCATGCGCGCCGGGCGCACTCACATGGCGATCATCATCGATGAATATGGCGGCTGCGACGGCCTGCTGACCATCGAGGATCTGGTCGAGGAGATCGTCGGCGACATCGAGGACGAGCACGACGAGGATGAAGCCGCACTGATCCAGGAGGTGGGTGATCGGCTGTGGGAAGCCGATGCCCGCCTGCCGATCAGCGAGCTGGAGGAAACCCTTGGCGGCAGTCTGGCCGAGGATGTCGGTGAGGAAGTCGATACGCTGGGCGGTCTGGTCTTCATGCTCGCCGGCCGCGTCCCCGCACCGGGGGAAAGCGTGGACCACCCGGCCGGCTGGCGCATCGAAGTCATCGACGGCGACCCGCGGATGGTGAAGCGGCTGCGCATCCAGCCGGCCACCTGATTCGCGGACCTTCTAATCCCGCTGACCAAAGAGCGCGCTGCCGACCCGGACCACGGTGGAGCCGAGCAGCGTCGCCGTTTCATAATCGCTGGACATGCCCATCGACAGGCCGTTGAGGCCAAGCCGCCTGGCGTGTTCGGCCAGCAGGGCGAAATAGGGCGCTGGCTCCCGATCAGCGGGCGGCACGCACATCAGGCCAACGATGTTCAGGCCCGCCTCGCGCGCCTGTTCCAGCAGCGCCGGCAGATCGGCAATCGCGCAGCCGCCCTTCTGGTCTTCGTCACCGATGTTGACCTGCAGATAGCAGGCCGGGCGCTTGCCCGCCGACGCCTGTGCCTTGGCCAGCGCCGCCACCAGCGACGGGCGGTCGACGCTGTGGATGACGTCGAACAGCGCCACCGCATCGGCTGCCTTGTTCGATTGCAGCTGGCCGACGAGGTGGAGAACGATTCCGGGCGTTTCGGCGAGCAGGGCCGGCCACTTGCCCTGGGCTTCCTGCACGCGGTTTTCGCCGAAGTGGCGCTGACCGGCGGCGATGAGGGGCCGGATGGCATCGGCGTCGAAGGTCTTGGAGACCGCAACCAGCAGGGGCTGTTCGGCACGGCCGGCGTCGCGGCAGGACCGAGCCAGCCCGGCCGTCACTGCGGCAAGCCGTTCAGATGCGCCCTCCATGCAATCAGAAAGCGATGCGAGTGCCCACGTAGACCGACTGGTCGTCCTTGTTGGGGACGAGCAGGGTGGGCGGTTCCGGCGCGATGCGATAGCGCACGCCGCCCGTGACAGACAAGCGCGGCGCCACCTTGTAGGCGCCGCCCAGTTCCAGCGAATAGCGGCGCGACAGCGGCGCAAAGGCCAGCGGCTGGCCCTGCTCGGCCGTGCCTTCAAGGCGGGTGCGCCACTTGCTGCCGCCATAGGACAGGCCAAGGTTGACAGCGTCGGTCATCTGGCCCGCCAGCGGGGCGGTGAGCGCCGGCTCCGCATGGCTGTAACCGGTATCGACCGCAAAGCCCTGCCAGCCCAGCGAGACATTGACGCCATAGCCGCGCGGTACCACGAACTGCTCCACCGGCGCAGCGGCCTTGGAGCGATCCAGCATCGGGGTGGCGACCCGGGCGGCGACGCCCAGCGACAGCGAACGGCGGCTATCGGCCTGGCCCGATGGGGTGAAGCGGAATCCGCTGGACGACAGGGTTTGCGGTTGCGCCGGTGCGCCTGGCGCCGTGAAGGTGAAGCGCCCGAATTCGCCCACCTGCGGCTGGAACGGCGTGATCGGCGGTTCTGCCACCAGGCGCTGTTTCGGAGCGCGGTTGGGCTTGGCGGCCATCGCCGGGGTGGCAAGGCTGGCACCCAGCAGCGCGCACAGGGCGGCGGCCGCCAGCACGTGAAAGGCTGGGCGCAGACGCGCGCACGAAGGCGCAACCGAGTCGGCCGCAAGGGTCATCACCGGATTCTTACCAACAGCCATGCCGTTCGCCCATATGCGTTTGGACGTAGCCGCAAGATGAACAGCGGCGCCTCGGCGCTTTTGTTGGCGGCTGTGGCCGACTCCACACACAGGCCGGGTTTGCCGATGGCGAGACCCCAGCCTTGTCACGGGTCTTGTCACAGGCCTTGGCATTGGGCTTGGCGGGCGCGGTGCAACATGGCAGAAGGCCCCCACGTTGACCGTGCGCCGGGCCGATGGGCGGGCTGCACGCTTCAGGAAGGGCCTGTCATGCGGCGAATTGCTACCCTGGTCTTGCTGTCCGCCGTGGCGGTGCTGGCGCCGGCCTGCGGGTCGAAGAAGCCCAAGCTGGCGGCAGAGGCGCCGCCCCGCATCACCACGATCGGCATCAACGCCTATCTGTGGCGCGCCGCACTCGATACCATCGGGTTCATGCCGCTGGCCCAGGTTGATTCCAATGGCGGCGTGATCATTTCCGATTGGTATGTCTCCCCGCAGAGCGCCAATGAACGGGTGAAGGTGACGATCACCGTGCTGGACACCGTGCTGCGTGCCGATGCCTTGAAGGTGAATGTGCAACGCCAGACGCTGGGCGCCACCGGCTGGACTGAAGCCAACGTGCGCGCCGGCACCGTGCAGAGGCTTGAGGAAACCATTCTTGCCAAGGCCCGAGACCTGCGCCGGGCTGCAGTGGCCCCCGGCCGCTGATCGAGCGCCGCACGTTCTGAACGCTGAAAGCCAGAACCATGTCCCGTTTTGATCACCAGGCCGCGGAAGCCCGCTGGCAGGCGGCGTGGGACGCCGCCCATAGCTTTGCCGCGCGCAACGACAGCCCCAAGCCCAAGGCCTATGTGCTTGAGATGTTTCCCTATCCTTCGGGGCGCATCCACATGGGCCATGTGCGCAACTACACGATGGGCGATGTGGTGGCGCGCACCCGCCGGGCGCAGGGCTTTGAAGTGCTGCACCCGATGGGCTGGGATGCCTTCGGCATGCCCGCCGAGAATGCCGCCATGGAAAAGAAGGTCCATCCCGGTGAATGGACGCGCGCCAACATCGCGGCAATGCGGGCCCAGCTGAAGCGGCTGGGCTTCGCGCTTGATTGGAGCCGCGAGCTCGCCACCTGCGAGCCGGATTATTATGGCCAGGAACAGGCGCTGTTCCTCGATCTGCTGGCCGCCGGCCTTGTCTATCGCAAGGAAAGCGCGGTGAACTGGGATCCGGTCGACATGACCGTGCTGGCCAACGAGCAGGTGATCGATGGCCGTGGCTGGCGATCCGGCGCCCTGGTTGAACGCCGCAAGCTGTCGCAATGGTTCCTGAAGATCACCGATTTTGCCGACGATCTGCTGGACGGGCTGCAGACGCTCGACGCCTGGCCGGAAAAGGTGCGGCTGATGCAGGAAAACTGGATCGGCAAGTCCACCGGGCTGATGTTCACGTTCGAGGTCGCCGAAGGCGGCGCCTTCGACGTGTTCACCACCCGGCCTGACACACTGTTCGGTGCCAGCTTTGCTGCTATCGCGGCCGATCACCCGCTGGCGCAGCGCTGTGCCGCCGACAATCCGGCGCTGGCGGCCTTCATTGCCGAATGCCAGGCCGGCGGCACCGCGGCGGCCGATATCGAGACCCAGGAAAAGAAGGGCTTCGACACCGGCCTGTCGGTGATCCATCCGCTGGATGGCACCATCCGCCTGCCGGTGTTCGTCGCCAATTTCGTGCTGATGGACTATGGCACCGGCGCGCTGTTCGGTTGCCCGGCGCATGACCAGCGTGACCTGGAATTTGCCCGCAAGTATCAGTTGCCGGTGACGCGCGTCGTGGCGGCAGAGGGCGAGGCGACGACCCCCATCGCCGGTGACGCCTATACCGGCGGCGGGCGCATGGTGAACTCACGCTGGCTCGACGGGATGACTGCCGGTGAGGCGCGCGCTGCCGTCATCGCCCGCGCCGAGGCCGAAGGCTGGGGCAAGCCGGTCACCCAATATCGTCTGCGCGACTGGGGGGTGAGCCGCCAGCGCTACTGGGGCACGCCGATCCCGATCATCCATTGCGAGGTCTGCGGTGTCGTGTCGGTGCCGAAGAAGCAGCTGCCGGTGACACTGCCCGAGGATGTGAGCTTCGACATTCCCGGCAATCCACTGGAACGCCATCCCACGTGGAAGCATGTGGACTGCCCGCAGTGTGGCAAGCCCGCGCTTCGCGAGACCGACACGCTTGATACATTTGTCGATTCGTCGTGGTATTTCATCCGCTTCGCCAGTGCGCCACAGGATCGCCCGTTCGATCCGGCGGTGGCTGCCGAATGGCTGCCGGTTGGCCAGTACATCGGCGGGGTGGAGCATGCGATCCTGCACCTCCTCTACGCACGCTTCTGGACTCGCGCCCTGCAGCGCATCGGGCAACTTGACGTGGCGGAGCCGTTCGCCGGACTGTTCACCCAGGGGATGGTGACCCACGAAACCTATTCACGTCTGCAGGGCGAAGGCCTGCCGCCGATCTGGTTCGCCCCGGAGGATGTGGAGCGAACCGCTGCCGGCGCCACGTTGAAGGCCGATGGCCAGCCCGTCGAAGTGGGCCGGGTCATCAAGATGTCGAAATCCAAGAAGAATGTCATCGATCCCGATGCCATTCTGGGCCGCTATGGCGCTGATGCGGTGCGCTGGTTCATGCTGTCGGACAGCCCGCCGGATCGTGACCTCGCCTGGTCCGAAGCCGGCATTGATGGTGCCTGGCGCTTCGTGCAGCGCGTGTGGCGACTGGCCGAGGACAATGCGACAGCCCTGGAGGGTGCCGCAGACGGCAAGCTTGATCGCATCGTTCATCGGACCATTGCGGCGGTGACAGGCGACATCGACAGGCTGCAGTTCAACAAGGCCGTAGCCCGCCTCTATGAGCTGGTGGGCGCGCTGGAGCGCAGTGCCGCTGGCCCGAGCCGCCGCGCCGGCGTTCTGACCGTGGTGCAGCTGGTGGCCCCGATGGCGCCGCACCTGGCGGAAGAAGCGTGGGTGCTGATGGGCCAGACCGGTCTTGTATGTGATGCGCCCTGGCCAGTGGCTGATCCGGTACTGCTGGTCGATGATGAGGTGACCATCGCGGTGCAGGTGAACGGCAAGCTGAAGGGAGATTTCACCGCGGCCAAGGGCAGTGACAGGGCGTCGCTGGAGGCTTTGGCGTTGCAACTGCCCGGCGTGCAGCGCACCCTTGACGGCGCCGCCCCAAAGAAGATCATCGTGGTTCCCGATCGCCTGGTGAATATCGTTGCCTGATCTGCGCCTTCCGTTTCTGCTGCTGGCCGGGTTTGCACTGGCAAGCTGCAACCTCAGCCCCGTCTATGGCGGCGGTGAACGGTCGGCCCCTGCAACGCTGTTGGCCGATATCGGTATCGCGCCGATTCCGGAGCGAGCCGGCTTCATGGTTCGCCAGGCGCTGGAAGATCAATTTGGTCGCACGGTGACCAATCCCCGCTATCGGCTGGAAGTGGTACTGGACGATCAGATCACCGCCTTCGGCTTGCGCGGTGACTCCTCGGCCGCGCGCGAGCGACGCACGCTGCGGGCCCGGTTCCGCCTGCTGGATGCCGCCACCAACCAGGTCTTGGTAGACGATAGCGCTTCCGCGGATGCCGGCATCGACCGCGTGAGCTCCAATTTCGCCGTGGTGGCAGCCGAAACCACGGCGCTGGAGCGCCTCTCTACCGACATCGCCCGCCAGATCAGCGCGCGCCTTGCCCGCTATGCCCGTGCCCGTGCCGGCTGAGCCGGCTGCCTTCGCGCGGCCTGCATGAAGATCGACGTCGCTCGCGCAGCCGCCTTTGCCAGGCAATGGCCGGCCGAAATCAGACTGCTGTTGCTCCATGGGCCTGATGAGTCGGCGTCACGCGACATCGCCGGGCAGATCGTGGCCGGGCAGGCGGCGGCGGGCGTCGGCGTCACCGAGCTGATCGGCGCTGCTCTGAAGGGTGACCCGCAAGCGCTGGTGGCGGCGGTGACCAGCCTGTCCATGTTCGGCGATCGCGAGTTGCTGCGACTGGACGGGCTGGACGACGACGGGGTTGCCGCGGTGGAAGCATTGCTGGCCGGCCCGGACGGCCACCCGGTGCTGGCCGTGGCCGGCAGCCTGCGCAAGGGCAGCAAGCTGCTCGCATTGGCCGAGGCGGACAAGGCCATCGCTGCCTGCATCAACTATGAAGCCAGCGCGCGCGATGCGCCGCGGTTGGTGGCCGATATGGCGGCACCGTTGGGCCTGCGGCTTGATCGTGAAGTGGCCGAGAGCCTGTTTGATAGCGCTGGCGGCGATCGCCTGGTGCTTCGCCGGGAGCTGGAGAAATTCGCGCTCTACAAGGATGCGCAAGCAGAAGCCCCGCAGCGCTTGACGCTTGAGGACCTTGCGGCGCTGGGTATTGCAACCGGGGAGACCGAATTGTTCGCGCCCATCGGCGCCATTACCACGGGTGACATGCCGGCCACCGTTGATCTTGTGGGCCGCCTACCCGATGGTGTCGCCATCCCGCTGCTGCGTGCGCTTGAAAGGCGGTTCGCCCAGTTGGCCCAGTTTCGCGCCGAGGTGGACGCTGGCAAAAGTCCTGCCGCGGTGATCGATGGCGCTGGCCGCGCCATCTTCTTCAAGGAAAAGCCGTTTTATACCAAGGCGTTAGCGTCCTGGAGCCAGGCCGGTCTTGCTGCTGCGATGGCAGACGTGCTGGGCGCGGAACGGGCTGTGAAGGCCCGTGGTGGGATCGCCGATCTGGGTGTGCAGGAGCTTCTGCTTGACCTTGCGCGGCGCGCTGCTGCTGGCCGTCCTGACCGTCGTTGAGCGGCGGGCTGATCAGCCAAGTGAGGCGCCCAACCTGGCACAGAGCAGGTCGAGCTGGTCAAGATCTGCAAAACGGATGGTGAGGCTGCCGCTGCTGGCACCGGGCGCAATCGACAAGGCCACCGGCATGCCGAGGGATTCGGCCAGCTGCTCTTCCAGGGCTTCGCTGTTGGGATCATTTGCGGCGGTCCCTGGAGCGGCGGCGCTCTTCCCGCTGCGGGCGGGCGCACGGCCGCCGGCCACCAGCTGCTCCAGCGCACGAACAGAAAGGCCCTGCGCTACCGCCCGTTCGGCCAGCGTTTCGGCATCGGGCGCTCCGACCAGCGCGCGCGCGTGCCCCATGGACAGCTTGCCGGCTTCGACCAACGCCTGAACGCCAGCAGGAAGATCCAGCAATCGCAACAGGTTGGTGAGGTGGCTGCGTGACTTGCCGACAATGTCGGCCAGCGCCGCCTGGGTGTGCCCGAAGTCGGCAATCAGGCGCTGGTAGCCACGGGCTTCCTCGATGGCGTTGAGGTCGGCGCGCTGGACATTCTCGATCAGGCCGATCTCCGCCACCTCGCGCTCGTCGAGCTCGCGTACCACCACTGGCATTTCGTGGAGGCCGGCAGCCTGGGCCGCGCGCCACCGCCGTTCGCCGGCGATGATCTGGTGGCGCCCGCCGTGTGGGCGGACCAGGATCGGCTGCAATATGCCGTGTGCCCTCACGGAGGCGACCAGTTCGGCCATGGCCTCATCATCGAAGTGGCGGCGCGGCTGGGATGGATTGGCGGTGATGTCGGCGACAGGCAGACGTAGCACGCCCGGCGCGGTGGCCGATGGCGGCGTGGCGATGTCATCAAGCAGGGCGGACAACCCCCGACCAAGGCCGGCCTTGCGCTTGTTGTCGGTCATCACCCCCCCCTTTTCATGCCGCCAGCGTCGGCTCGACCCGGTCCAGCAGTTCGCGGGCCAGTGCCAGATAGGCCTCTGACCCGGCACAGCGGCTGTCATAGATCAGCGCTGGCACGCCGTGGCTCGGCGCTTCCGACAGGCGGACATTCCGCGGCACCTGGGTCTTCATCACCTTGGCGCCCATGACGGCGCGGACATCGGCGCACACCTGATCGGACAGGCGATTACGGCGATCCACCATCGTGAGGACGATGCCGAGCAGTTCGAGCCGGCGATTGAGACCGCCCTTGACCCTGTCGATGGTACCCAGCAACTGCGACAGACCTTCCAGGGCAAAGAACTCGCTTTGGAGTGGCACCAGGACGGCATCAGCGGCCACGAGCGCATTGACGGTGCCCAGCCCGAGTGACGGCGGGCAGTCGATCAACACGAAATCATACGGCGGCAAGGTGGCCAGTGCATCTGCCAGCCGTTGCGAGCGCCGATCCGCATCGACAAGCTCTACCTCCGCACCAGACAGCGAGGCCGTGGCTGGCAGCAGCGACAGCCCCGGAATGCGGGTTTCGCGCACGGCAGCGCCGGCAGATGACGTGCCGATCAGCACCTCATACAGGGATGGCTCCCTGCCCTTGCGATCAAGGCCGAGGCCGGTCGAGGCATTGCCCTGCGGATCGGCATCCACCACCAGCACGCGTTTGCCAATCGCGGCCAGGGCCGTTGCCAGGTTGACCGCGGTGGTGGTCTTGCCCACGCCGCCCTTCTGATTGGCGATCGCAATGATCATTGGCACTTCACCTCTGACGTCTTACGGCCGTGGCGACAACTATCCTGGCATTGGAATCGGTGCGGCTGGGAATCAGCTCATGATCAAAGTGGAACCGCTTTGCTGCGCTGGCAAGCTCTTCCTGCACCTTTGCACCCTTTGGCAGCAGCCAGCGGGTCCTTGGACCGGAAAAGCGCAGCCCCCAATCGAACAAGGTCTCAAGTGCCGCGGCCGCTCGCGCCGTAATGATGTCGTATCGGTCCTGCTTCAGCGCCTCGATCCGGACATTGGCGACGGTCACCTGGTCAGCAACCCCAGTTTCCCGGGCAACCTCTTCAAGGAATCGGCACTTCTTGCCGATTGACTCGACCAGCACCAACTGTGCCTGAGGGTCGAGAATGGCGATCACCAGGCCCGGGAAGCCGCCACCGGCACCGATGTCGAGCCATTCCTTCCCTGCTCCGGCAAGCGGTAGCAGTTGGGCCGAATCAAGGAAATGCCGTTCCCAGATGTGGGGAAGGGTAGAGGGGCCGACGAGATTCATGCGCTGCTGCCAGTCCGCGAGAAGGGCGGCATAGCGATCCAGCTTGGCCAATGTTTCACGTGAAACATCGAAGGCTTCGGCGAAGGCCGTCCGCTCCGCGGTGTTCACGGGTCAGGCTGCCCTGCGCGAGGCATAAGGGAGAAGCGCAACCAGCGCGGCTGGCGTGACCCCAGGAACGCGGCTGGCAGCGCCGATCGTTGCGGGACGCGTGCGGGTCAGTCGCTCCACCATCTCGGTGGACAGGCCCGCAATTGTCGAGAAGTCGATGTCCGGGGGCAGGGTCAGCCCCTCATCGCGCCGCAGCGCAGCGACGTCAGCCTCCTGCCTCGCGACGTAGGCTGCATAGCTTGCGTCAATAACCAGCCGGTTGAGCAGCGTGTCGGAGATGACGGCGAGCTCTGGCCAGACCTGCCGGGCGGCAGCCACATCAACGGCGGGAAAGCGCAGCCATTCGAAGAGGCTGCGGACCTGGCCGTCCTGTCGGACTGCGATACCGTGAGCCGCGAGCTGGTGAGGACTGGCCGATAGCTGGGCCAGCAACTGACGCGCCGCGGCCCTCTCCAGTTCTGACCGGGCAAAGATGGCGGCGCGGTCGCCATGCAACAGTCCAAGGCGAATGCCGATCGGCGCCAGTCGTTCGTCCGCGTTGTCGGCGCGCAAGCGCAAGCGATACTCGGCGCGGCTGGTGAACATCCGGTAGGGCTCTGCGACGCCATGTGTGACAAGGTCGTCGATCATCACGCCGATATAGGCTTGTGTTCGGTCGATCTCGAGTGACTCGAGCCCGAGAGCTGCTGCGGCTGCATTGGCACCGGCGACGAGTCCCTGGGCTGCTGCTTCCTCATAGCCCGTGGTGCCGTTGATCTGGCCGGCAAGAAACAGGCCCTTGATGTCCTTGCAGGCCAGCGCGGGTGTCAGTGCCCTTGGATCAACATGATCATACTCGATGGCATAGCCAGGACGCAGGATGCGCGCGCGCTCCAGGCCCTTGATGGTGGCGATGAAGCGCTCCTGCACGTGCAGCGGTAATGACGTGGACAAGCCGTTGGGGTAGATGGTGATGTCGTCGTAGCCTTCTGGCTCCAGGAAGATCTGGTGGCCATCGCGGTCGCCAAAGCGCACCACCTTGTCTTCAATCGAGGGGCAATAACGCGGGCCAACCGAATTGATGTGGCCGCCATAGAGCGCCGATTCTCCCAGATGATCACGGATGATCCGGTGAGTGCGCGCGTTGGTCCGCGTGATGGCACAGGGAAGTTGTGGCCTCACCGCGCGAGGCAATCCTGGCGCAAAGCAGGGATCGTCAGCGTCGCCATGTTGAAATTCGAGGCAAGCCCAGTCGATGGTCCGTCCGTCCAGTCGCGCCGGCGTTCCGGTCTTCAGGCGACTTACCGGCAATCCCATGAGGCGCAGGGCGCTGCCCAGATTGGACGCCTCGGCGCCAACGCGGCCGCCGGCCTGGCGCTGGGCGCCCATGTGCATCACGCCCCCCAGAAACGTGCCAGTGGTCAGGACAACCGAGGGTGCCAGCAGGGGCCCGATACTGGTCTCGACTCCAGCAATGACGCCATCCGCCATCCTGAGAGCCTGTACCGAAGCCGGAACCAGTGTCAGCGTCGCCAGTTCCGCCAGGGCCTCAGCCATCGCTGCACGGTACAGGCGGCGATCGACCTGCGACCGGGGACCGTGCACGGCCGGACCCTTGGAGCGATTGAGCAGACGGGATTGGAGGCGGGCAGCATCAGTCACGCGACCCATGATGCCGCCCAGCGCCGCGATCTCGGTGACGAGGTGGCCCTTGCCAATGCCGCCAACCGCCGGATTGCAGCTGAGTGTGCCGGGGTCGTCAGGCCGCAGGGTGACAAGTGCCACGCGCGCACCACGGCGAGCCGCCGCAGCGGCAGCCTCGCAACCAGCATGACCGGCGCCGACAACGATGACGTCGAAGCTTTGCATGGCCTGCTCCATAGCGATTCGGAGGCGATGTTTCACGTGAAACATCACACCATCGCTACTTGCCGATGCAGAAGCGACTGAAGATCCGGTCTAGAACGTCGTCCACCCCAACCCGGCCAGCAATGCGACCAAACGCGTGGGCTGCAACCCGCAGGGCTTCGGCGCGCAAGACTGGCTCACAGGCCTCTGCAGCTTCCCGCAAGGCCGACTCGGCCTCAGCGAATGCTGCACGATGGCGCGCGTGGGACAGCAGTGCAGGCTCGCCGGGCCGAAGGGTGACAGACGCCCATGCGGCCAAGTGCTGCCGCAATGCCGGCAGCCCCGATCCCGTCTGAGCCGACACGGCAATTGAACCGGTGGGCGCTGGTGCCCGAAGCCCCAGATCGCTCTTGTTGATGACCAATAATCCCGTCGGCAGGACCTCTGGTACCGTATCTGGGGTAACCACCGTAACCACGAGGTCTGCAGCTGCGGCGCGTTTTCGCGCCCGGGCAATGCCCTCCGCCTCAACAGGATCCTGAGTTTCCCGCAGGCCCGCTGTGTCAATCAGCACGGCCGCCATGCCGTCAAGATCAAGCGGTACTTCCAGCGCGTCGCGGGTGGTACCAGCGATTGGCGTGACAATGGCAACATCGCGCATCGCCAGCGCGTTGACCAGACTGGACTTGCCAACATTGGGCGCTCCGGTGATGGCAATGGTCAGCCCGTCGCGGATCCGGGCGGCGCGGCTGGCATCGGCGACCAGTCCACCCAGCTCATCGGCCATCGCCAGCAACTGGTGGCGCGCGGCCTCGTCGATACGGTTGGCGACATCAGCCTCATTTTCGGCGAAATCGAGCGCCGCTTCCGCTTCGGCCAAGACATCGATGCAGCGTATCCGCCAGGCTTCCGCAAGCTGGGTGAGGGCGCCGCCAGTGAGTGCCAGCGCCTGCTCTCGTTGGCTCTGCGTTTCCGCCGCAATCAGATCGGCGAGGCCCTCCACCTGGGCCAGATCCATCCGGCCGTTTCCAAAGGCACGTCGGGTGAACTCCCCGGGGTCGGCCAGCCTGACACCAGGCAGCGCCAGCAGCGCGTCAATCACTGATGCAACTACGGCCGGTCCGCCGTGGAGATGGAGTTCCGCGAGGTCTTCGCCGGTTGCGGTTGCCGGACCGGGGAAGACCACGACCATTGCCGAATCCAGCAGCTTGCCGGTGGCCGGATCATGCAGCGGACGCAACGACAGCCGCCGCGGGGCGGGCAACCGACCAGTCAATCTGGAGACGCGGTCATGCGCGCCGGGGCCTGATACGCGCACGACGGCGATGGCGGATGGTGGCCGGCCACTGGCCAGCGCCACGATCGTGTCGGTCATCGCTGCCCGGTCAATTCTGCGGAGGCTTGGGGATGCCTGCCATGAACAGCTTCTGCCATTGCTCGAAACTGCCAGCGATGCCAGGTGCCCAGGTTCGCATCATCCGTTCCCAATCAGCTGGGGTGATGCCATCGGTGATCGCTGTCCGCATGCGGTCAAGGTAAAGGTCGTGCAGCGGTTTGAGGTCAGGCAGGCCGAAAAAGGCCCGTGCCTCTTCCGGGGTGCAATCGATATCGAAGCTGATCTTCATTGGCGCTTTGCCTCACTGGCGTTGTCGTTTTAGTGTATCGGCAAGCGGAGTGATGCCGCAAGCGCTTGCTGATTCGGAGATAAAGCGAAGCAACGTCAATCTCTTACCGCGCAGCATGGGAGGGCAGCATGAAGGCGATCCGGATCGGTGTCCACGGCGGCCCCGAGGTGATGCAGTGGCAGGACATCAGCCTCCCTGCCCCCGGCCCTGGTGAAGTGCAGTTGCGGCACACAGCCATTGGCCTGAACTTCATCGATACCTATCACCGGTCAGGCCTCTACCCAATGGCGCTGCCGAACGGCCTTGGCCTTGAAGCGGCTGGTGTCGTCGAGGCGGTGGGCGCAGGCGTCTCGCTGCCCGTTGGTGCACGCGTCGGCTATTGTTGGGGGCCGATCGGGGCCTATGCGACCCATCGCAACATCGCTGTGGCTGCCGTTGTGCCGTTGCCCGACGGGGTTCCAGACGAGATGGCGGCGGCGGGCCTGCTCAAGGGCTGCACCACCGAGTTCCTGGTCGAACGCTGCGCCAGGGTGAGAGCGGGTGACTGGGTGCTGGTCCCGGCGGCCGCCGGCGGCGTTGGCCTGCTGCTCGTGCAATGGTTGAAGGCCGTCGGCGCCACGGTCATCGCGGTGGCGGGCAGCGCCGAGAAGTTGGCCCTGGCGGCGGCGCATGGTGCGGATCACGGCCTGCTCGACATGGCGGACGTGGCGGCAGAGGTGCGGCGATTGACGGGCGGCCGTGGGGTGGATGCGGTGCTGGATGGCGTTGGCAAGGCCAGCTGGGAGTCAAGCCTCGACAGCCTGAAGCGGCGGGGCTTGATGGTCAGCTTTGGCAACGCATCTGGCCCAGTATCGGGCGTCGACCTTGGCATTTTGGCCCGCAAAGGCTCCCTGTTTGCAACCCGGCCGACCCTTTTCGACTATTATTCGACGGCAGAAGAGCGGCAGGAATTTGCTGGCAGGGTCCTTGGGATGGTGGCCAGCGGAAGCCTGAAAATCCAAATAAATCAGCGCTATAAACTGGAAGAGGCGGCCAGGGCGCATGAAGATCTGGCGGCCAGGCGCACAACCGGATCGACCATATTGCTGCCCTGATCAGGCCGTGGGTGCGGCCTACATCCCGACCATGGGCTGGATGATGGGGGCCACTTCATGCATGCCCTCCCAGATCATCTTGCCGGCAACATAGACAATGACCAGCAGGCCAACCCAGGCAATCCAGCGATAGCGTTCGATATACTGGGCGATGATGTTGGCGGCGATGCCCATCAGCGCCACGGAGAGCACCAGGCCAGCGATCAGGATGTCGGGATGCTCGCGCGCCGCACCGGCCACGGCCAGCACATTGTCCAGGCTCATCGACACGTCGGCCAGGGCCACCGACCAGGCGGCGGCCACGAAGCTCTTGGCGGCGGGCGGGGCATTGCTGGCCACGAAGTCGTCCCTGTCTCCGCCTGGCGCATCGATATAGGCGGCGCGCGGGTTGAGCTCGCGCCACATGCGCCAGGCCACCCATAGCAGCAGCAGCCCGCCTGCCAGAACAAGTCCAACAATCTGAAGCAGTTGGGTAACCGCCAGCGCAAAGCCGATGCGCAGGACCAGGGCTGCGATGATGCCGATCAGGATCACCTTCTTGCGCTGATCCGCCGGCAGTCCGGCAGCGAGCGCACCCACCACGATGGCATTGTCGCCGGCGAGCACCACGTCGATCAGCACCACCTGGGTAAAGGCGGCAATAGCGTCCGGGGTCAGCAGATGGGCGATATCCATGGCAGCCATGTAGGGCTAGTCGTGCGCTGGCGCCAGTGCCTGCTGATTGTCACTTGTTGGCCAGGGTCAGTACAAGATCCGTCAGATAATCGCGGCCTTTCATCAGGCTGTCGACGCGAATCCGCTCGTTGAGGCCGTGAATGCCGTTGCCATCGGTATCCAGGAACAGGCCAGGCGCGCCATAGACCGGGATGCCGATCGGCGCGATGAAGATCGCATCGGTGGCGCCGGTGCTCATCATTGCCGCCACGGGCACGCCGGGGAAATGGCGGGCGGCAATGTCGCGCATGGGTCCGATGATCGCCGGATTGAGCGGCGGCGCTTTTGCCAGCGGTCGCACCGGGGGTTTCAGGCTGACACTCACCTTGGCGTTGCCGATCACGCCTTCCAGATCCGCCTTCAGGGCATTGGGATCGGTGCCAGGGAACATGCGGCAGTTCACATTGGCGCGCGCCCGCTGGGCCAGCGCATTTTCGGCGTGCCCTGCCTCAAGCAGGGTCGCCACGCACGTGGTGCGCAGCACGCTGTGGTTGGTCGGATCGAGGGACACGATACGGTCGGCATCCCGGTCTTCCGGGTTGGCCAACAGGCGCTTCATCGCCGGCCCGACTGGTTCCGGCAACACGTTGGACAGCGTTGTGAAATAGCCACGCGTGGTGTCATTGAACTGCACCGGGAATTCGTGCGTGTTCACGGCGACCACGGCGCGGGCGAGATCGGTGATGGCATTGTCGGGGCGCGGCACGCTGCTGTGGCCGCCCGGATTGGTCGCTTCCAGCCAGAAATTCTGGACCGTCTTCTCGCCCACCTGCACGGCAAGGCCCTGCGGTTTGCCATCGGGGCCGTAACGGCCCCCACCTCCTTCGTTCAGGGCGAATTCCGCCATGATCAGATCGGGCCGGTTCTTCGCCAGCCAGTCGGCGCCGTTGAAGGCGTAGGTGGTTTCCTCTCCGCAGCTGAGCGCCAGCTTGATGGTGCGCTTCGGGGTGGCGCCGGCGGCCTTCAGGCGGATGAGAAGATCGGCCCAGATGGCGGCCTGCGCCTTGTCATCAAAGGTGCCGCGGCCATAGAAATAGCCATCTTCCTCGATCAGCTTGAACGGGCTGCGCGTCCAGTCTTCGGGTTTGGCGGCCACCACGTCGAGATGGCCCAACAGCAGCATCGGTTTCAGCTTCGTGCTGTTGCCCTTCAGATGGACGACGATGCCGCCCTCCTTGGGGAACTCTGGCGTGCTGAACAGCGTGACATCGCCATCGCCATAGCCGGCCGCCTTGAAGCGCACCGCCAGCTTTTCGGCCAGCGCCGTGCAGCTGCCGGTGGCGAGGCTGGTGTCTGTCTCCACCATTTCCTTGTAGAGCGCGCGGAAGGCGGGTTCGCCAGGCTGTCTGGTTTGGCCCTGCGCCTGGGCCGCCGAAAGGGCGATCAGAATGGCAAGAAGGGCAGCGCGCATCGGTTCAGTCCTCACTTGCCGGCGTAAGCGACGATGAGATCATGGAGATAGTCGCGCTCCTTCATGACGCCGGCCACCGAAATCCGTTCGTTGAGGCCGTGGACGCCATTGCCATCAGGCATCCCGAAGCGGCCGGGCATGCCATAGGTGGGCATGCCGGCAGCGTTCAGATAGCGGCCATCGGTGGCCCCCGTGCTCATGGTGGGCACCAGCGGGATGCCGGGGAAATGCTTCCTGGCCAGCGCCACGGCCGGGCCATACACCATGTCCGAAAGCGGCGGTGGCGGCGCGGCCTCCCTGGGGTTCTCACTGGCGCGCGGTGTCACCGTGATGCCGTTGTTGCCCAGCCGCTCCAATATCTGCCCGCGTACCTTTTCCACGCTTTCGCCGGGGAACATGCGGCAGTTCACATTGGCCTGGGCACGCTGCGGCAGGGCGTTGCGGGCATGGCCGGCATCCAGCATCGTCGCCACACAGGTGGTGCGCAGGGTGGAGTGCCAGCCCGGATCACGGGAAACAATCGCATCGGCATGGGCATCCGCCGGGTTGGCGAGCAGCGCCCGGATCGCCATGGCGGTATCGGCATCGCTGATCTTCGCCATCTCGGTGAAATAGGCGCGCGTCGTGTCCGACAGGATGATCGGGAAATCATTGCGCGCCAGCGAAACCAGGCCGTTGGCCAGTTCATAAATGGCGTTGTCGGGCCGCGGGCGGCTGCTGTGGCCGCCGGGATTGCGGGTTTCCAGCGTGAAATCCTGATAGACCTTCTCGCCGGCCTGAAAGGCCAGGCTCACCGGCTTGCCGTTGGCGTCCGCCTTGCCGCCGCCGCCTTCGTTCAGCACGAACTCCGCCGCGATCCAGTCGGGATGCTCTTCAACCAGCCACTTGGCGCCATTGAACGGCCCGCCTTCCTCGCCGCAGGTCAGCGCCAGCTTCACCGTGCGTTTTGGCGGCTTGCCGGCCTGCTTCAAGCGGATCATCGTGTCGGTGAAGATGGCGCCATGCGCCTTGTCGTCGGACACGCCGCGGCCACAGAACCAGCCGTTTTCCTCGATGAAGGTGAAGGGATCGCGCTCCCAGTCGGCCCGCTTGGCCTCCACCACGTCGAGGTGGGACAGCAGCAGGATCGCTTTCGCCTTCGGGTCACTGCCCTTCAGCGTCGCCACCAGCCCGCCATCCAGCGGGCGCTCGGCCGGGCCGGGGAACAGCTTGATATCCGCATCCATGTAACCCGCCGCCTTCAACCGCGCCGCCATCTGCTCGGCAGCCAGGTTGCAGCTGCCGCTGGATACGGTGGTGTTGGTCTCCACCAGCTCCTTGTAGAGCGCCCGGAAGACCTGCTGATCGGGGCGCAGCTGGGCCTGCTGGGCGGCCGCTGGAACGGCCATGGTGGCGGCCGTCAGGCCGACGAGCATCAGTCGCATGTTCACTCCCCCTCATATGCATGAAAGCCGGCAACCCGCCGCGGTGCAAGTGCAAACGCGGCTTCCCAGTCGGCCGCAAAACAGGCACCATATAGACATTGAAGGGGAGACCGTGTCGATGATCGCGTTGGTGGCGTCCGCTCTTGTGACTATGGCGTTGGCCGTGGCTGCCGTTGCACAGCCCGCCGAGCCGGAACCGCCGACAGCAGCTCCGATCCCGCCGCCAGAAGGGCCGGCCATGGCTGAACCGACCGTTGCGGCCGACCCGGCGGCGGCACTGAAGGCAGGGCAGCAGGCCGCAAAGGCACAGGTGGCTGCCGCCCGAAACGAAAAGCGGCTGGTGGCGGCTGAACGCAAGGCTCTCAGAACGAACGCCAAAACCGCAAAGGTTGAGAAGAAGTCGGCCGCCAGAACCGCCAAGGCCGCCAAGGCAGAAACCAGGGCTTCCGCAAAGCGCGCCAAGGCCGCCAGTGGCAAGCCCCGTGCCATCAAGAAGGCGGACAAGGCGGAAGCCAAGGCAACCAAGGCCAAGCTGAACAGCGCCAAGGTTGATGCGCGCACAGCCAAGGCCCGCGCCAGTAATGCAAAGGCCGAACGCAAGGTGCAGAATGCGCGCAAGGTCAATGCGATAAGCCGGACAGAGGCGGAACGGCTGCGCGCCCAGAGCGAATCACCGACCCAAGTGGCAACGCCGCCGGCGCCGCAGCCGGAAGATATTGTCAGCAATCCGCGTTGAAGCCGCGCAGCCGGCGCCTCCAATCAGGACTCAATCCCGCAGCAATTCGTTGATGCCGGTCTTGCTGCGGGTCTGGGCGTCGACGGTCTTCACGATCACCGCGCAATAGAGGTTGGGGCCGGGGGTGCCGTCGGGCAGGGGCTTGCCGGGCAGGCTGCCGGAGACGACGACGGCGTAGGGCGGAACCTTGCCGACATGGATTTCGCCGCTGGTGCGGTCGATGATCTTGGTGGAGGCGCCCAGATAGACGCCCATGGAGAGCACCGCGCCTTCGCCGACGATGACGCCTTCGGCCACTTCGGCGCGGGCACCGATGAAGGCGCCATCCCCGATGATGACAGGGTTGGCCTGCAGCGGTTCGAGCACGCCGCCGATGCCGGCGCCACCACTGATGTGGACATTCTCACCGATCTGCGCGCAGGAACCGACCGTGGCCCAGGTATCCACCATGGTGCCCTTGCCAACGCGCGCGCCGATGTTGACGAAGCTGGGCATCAGCACGGCGCCCGGCGCGATATAGGCGCCGCGCCGCACGATGGCGCCGGGGACAGCGCGGAAGCCGGCGGCGCGGAAGTCGCTCTCGTCCCAGTTTGCGAACTTCAGCGGCACCTTGTCATAGTAGCCGGCGTGACCGAAGCCCGGCATCACCACATTGTCGTGCAGGCGGAAGCTGAGCAGCACGGCCTTCTTCAGCCACTGGTGGGTGGTGCCATCCGGCTCTGCCACGCGCAGGGTGCCGGAATCGAGGGCGGCCAGCGCTTCATCCACGGCTTCGCGCAGTTCGCCGCCGGTCGCGCTGTTGACGTTGGCGCGGTCTTCCCAGCCGGCGTTGATGATGGCTTCGATGGTCATGTCGGCTCCACTTCTTCCAGCACCTGCCCCAAGAAGGCGGCGAGGTCGTTGATGCGATAATCGATGTGATCCAGGGCGGCGTCCGGGCCCGAGGCTGGACCCTGTTCGCTGCCGTTGTCGATCCACACGGTGGTCATGCCGATCGCCTTGGCTGGCGCCAGGTTCCTCGCCATGTCCTCCACGAACAGGGCGCGGGTGGGCGTGATGCCGTGGACGTCGCACAGGTGACGATAGGCCGGCGGCTGCGGCTTGGGCACGTAGGACAGGGCATGGATGTCGTGCAGCGCGTCGAAGGCATGGGTCAGGCCCAGCCGTTCCAGCACGCGCTCCGCATAGGGCGCATCGGCGTTGGTGAAGACATATTTCTTTCCCGGCAGCCGGCCGATCAGGTCGCCCAGTTCGGGGTGGGGGCGGATCACCTCGATATCGACATCGTGCACATGCGCCAGGAACTCGTGCGGGTCGACATTGTAGAGCGCCATCAGCCCGGGCAGCGTCATGCCATGGCTGTGGAACAGGCCCTTCTGGATGCGGTGCGCTTCCTGCGGGTCAACGTTGAGCAGCCGCTGGATATAGAGGCCCATGCGCGCATCGATCTGCGGGAACAGCGAGGAATGCGCAGGGTAAAGCGTGTTGTCGAGATCGAAGATCCACGCATCGATATGGGCAAGCTGCATGGCGCAGGGCCATAGGCGCTGCACACGGCGCTGTCATGCGGGATTTGGCGGTGTGGATGCCGGGATGCGGCGCGGGCATCTGATTTCGGGGTCGGGTCCGAAACGCAGCGCCCGCGCCGCGCATTGAGGGGAGGTTCTCAAGGCTGTGCGCCTTATGCCGTCGATTCGCCCATGCTGCGCTGCGGCAAGCACGCCGCGCTTCGGAATGTCGCGGTGGGTCCAGCGGTCAGGGCTGACTTTCGCGAGGGTCGGCGCCTGTTGGTCGCAGCCGCATCAGGCTGGACGGCTTGGGCGTGCCGGGCAGGGCGCTGGCCCCCTCCTGCCCCGGCTTCAGCGCCATGGTTCCGGTCAGCAGCGACTGCATATGGTCACGCTGCAGGCGGGTCAGGGTGAGGCTGTAGCCGATCGGCGTGCCGGTCCCGCCCGGAGGCATGGTGCCGCGCGCCTCCCTCAGCAGCCTGTCGAGCGCCGGCACCGATTGCGGGCGCTGCGGATCGTTGACACGCGACCAGCCGGCCGTGAGGCGATGCGCGATCATCTCCTGCGCCGCCACATAGACGCGCAGCCGGACGAACCGGTGGTTGTGCCAGTTCAGCCGCAGCTTGAGGCCGGGGTTGAGCGGGTCTTCAGGATGATCAGGATCAAAGCGCCGCGCCAGCACGTCGCCGGCCGCGTCGCCCTTGGCAGCGAGGCGCCGGATGGTGGCCGGATCCATGCCGAGGTTGAAGCCACCCTCGCTGTCGGTCAGCCGCACGTGGATGATGCGGTCGCGCATGCCCGGCTGGCCGTAGAGGCTGACATCCCCCCAGGTGCGGGCTGCTTCAACCACGCGCGACAGGAACCCGCCGACGCGCGCCAGCGGACTGCCATGCGGCGGCGCCTTGTAGAGCTGCACCATGCCGGCGTTGCTGGCTGGCATGAACAGGGTGTTGCGCAGATCGGGGGAGAGGGTCTCGCCGCCATCGCCCCCGCCGCGCAGCTGGACAACAACACGGGGGGCCGCCGTGTCGCGATCGATCCCGTCCGCGGCAAGCATGGCATCAATACGTGGCTCGCCGGTGATCTCGTCGTCAGGGTAGACGAGGTTGATGGCAAAGGTGGGCCGTGAAGGCACCGGCGCATCGAACAGGTGAATGGGAAAGTTGGACGTGATGCCGCCATCGGACAGCAACACCCGGCTCAACACCGGCTGGCGCTGCTGCCCGCTGCCCACCCAGCGCAGCAGCCACAGCGGCAGCGGCGTGAACAGGCCGGGGAAAGCCATGGAGGCGCGGGCGGCGACCAGGATCGGCAGGTCGCGCCCCTTGGGCAGCAGCCGCAGATGGGCAAAGCGGTCTGCATCGCCGCCATTGCGGGCGGCAGCCGCCACATCATCCACGCCATAGCCGAAGATCTTTCGGAACTGGTCGGGCCGGTCGGTGGTGGCTGGCTGCCAGGTGGTGGCTTCCAGTGACGACAGGATGGCATCGGGGAACAGCGTGGCCCATTCCCGCGTGTCGAAGAACAGGCGCTGGTTGCCGGGCAGATAGGGGAACTGCACGCTCTGCATGCGGTTGAGATCGGTGGCGACCAGTGCCAGATCGATGGCGCGCCCGGTGGCGCCTTCTGGCTGGCCGGCCGCCCAAAGGTCACCGAAGGTCACCGGCGCCGTGTCCGGCCGGCCGGCGAGCCGTTGGAAGGTCCCGTGCATCCACGCCGTCAGGCCCGGCAACGGCTTGCCGTCCATCGCGTCCATCGGTGTCGCCATGCCAGAGGCGAGGCCCCAGCCCTGCGCATGCCAGCGGGCGGCCAGTTCAGCGCCCGCCGTGGCAAGGCCATGCCACAGCGCCAGCACCGGCAGCACGGCGGCGAGCAGAACGGCGAGGCTGAGCGCCAGCCACGGCGCCACCCCCAGCGGACCGACCAGCACCAGGCCCAGCAGCACGGGGCCCGCAAGACAGGCGGCGATCGTGGCCAGCAGGAAGGCCGGCAGGAAGCGCGGCGCGGCCCGCCAGATCGCCGCCAGCATTGTGAGGCCGCGCGGCCGGCGCGGGCCCAGCATCTGCTTGATGAAGTCGAAAGGCCCCTGGAAGCTGCCATCAGCAGCGAACAGCGCTTCCAGCAGGCTGGCGCCACTGTCGGTCTTCTGGCTGGCTTCCACCGGCAATGCGGCCATCAGCGCCAGCGCCTGATCAAGGCTGTGTGCACCCGTGCGGATGCCATGTTCCATGGCGGCCGCCCCGGCCGCAGCGAGCGCTCCCGCCGAGGTGCCGCCGATCGAGCAGATGCGATAATCGCGCGCGATGCGGGCAATGGTGCCGGGATAGACGAGGCCTGAGGTGACCCCGCCCTTCATGATGAGATCGCACTCGAGGCGCCGCGGATCCGCTTTGGTCATGGTCAGTCATCCCCCCGGATGGTGGCCCGACCCTGAATCACAGTTTGCCAGCCGCCCGCGCGGCTGGCCAGAGCCGGTCAGCCGAAGCGCTGTTTCAGCGCCACCATGGCCAGCGCGGCAGCGGCGGCTTCGCCGCCCTTGTTCTTCTGCGCCTTGTCGGCGCGGGCGAGCGCTTGCGCCTCGTTCTCCACCGTCAATATGCCGTTGCCGATGGCGAGGCCGTCCAAGGTGAGGGCCATGATGGCGCGGGCGCTTTCGCCGGCGACAATCTCGAAATGATAGGTCTCGCCGCGGATCACGCAGCCCAGCGCGACATAGCCGTCAAATTTTCCGGACGGCTCGGCCAGCGCAATGGCGGCGGGAATCTCGAGCGCGCCGGGGACGGCAATGATCTCCCAGGTGGCGCCTGCGGCCTGCAATGCCGCGGTGACGCCGTCGCGCTGGAGGGCGGCGATGTGGGTGTAGAAGGGGGCTTCGACGATCAGGATGTGCATGGGGCAGGCTTTCAGTCGCGGGACGGGATGGCGCGTTCGCCGACCACCTTGAGGCCATAGCCTTCGATGCCGACGATGTTGCGGTGCTGGTTGGTCAGCAGGATCATGTCGGTGACGCCGAGATCGACCAATATCTGCGCGCCAATGCCATAGTCCCTGAGGGTAATTGGCTGGCCGGCATCGCGGGCCTTCATCTGGTCGGAAATGGCGGTGGCGTGGCCGTCGCGGATGATGACGATGATGCCGGCGCCGGCTTCGCCGATGGCATCCATGGCGCGCTGCAACTGGCCGGCGCGCTCCCCTTTCTCGTGGAACAGATCGGCAAAGATCGACTGGGTGTGGACGCGGACCAATGTGGGCCTGCCGGGTTCGATGCGGCCCTTCTGCAGCACCATGTGCTCACCATATTCGGCGGTATTGGCATAGGTCTTGGCCACCCAGTCGCCGCCGTGCCAGCTTTCGATGCGGGCTTCGGCAACACATTTCACCAGGCGGTCGTGGCGGTGGCGATAGGCGATCAGGTCGCGGATGGTGCCGATCTTCAGGCCGTGGCGGCGGGCGAAGGGGATCAGGTCGGGCAGGCGGGCCATGCTGCCATCATCGTTCATGATCTCGCAGATCACGCCCGACGGGTTGAGGCCGGCAAGGCGGCTGATGTCGACGCTGGCCTCGGTATGGCCGGCGCGCACCAGCACGCCGCCATCACGGGCAACAAGCGGGAACACGTGACCGGGGCAGACGATCTGGTCAGGCCCCTTGGCGGCATCGATGGCAACCTGGATGGTGCGGGCGCGGTCAGCGGCGGAAATGCCGGTGGTGACACCCTCCTTGGCTTCGATGGAGACGGTGAAGGCGGTGGAATGGCGGGTGCCGTTGTGCTGGGCCATCAGCGGCAGGCCCAGCTGCTTCACCCGGTCTGCCGCCATGGCGAGGCAGATGAGGCCGCGGCCATGGGTGGCCATGAAGTTGATGGCGGCCGGCGTTGCCATCTGGCCAGGGATGATCAGGTCGCCCTCGTTCTCGCGGTCCTCGTCGTCCACCAGGATGTACATGCGGCCGTTTCGGGCCTCGTCGATGATCTCCTCGATGCTGGCCAGTGCCGGGCCGGCGCTGCGGTCTTCCAGCCAGGCTTCCAGCTTCCTCAGCGTGTCGACCGTCGGGTTCCAGCCGTCTTCATCCAGCGCGCGCAGGCTGTTGGCATGCAGACCGGCGGCGCGGGCCATGCCAGCCTTGGATTCCTCGCCACTGGCGACAAGATCGCGCAACCGGGCAATCAGGGACTCGCTCATCACAGCGCCTCACATCAGAATGTGACGCGCGGCTTGCGCCTGTCACACTGCGATGTCAAGCGAGCTGCTTCATCCGGAACAGATAGCGGGCGAGCACATCGATCTCGATGTTCACCTCGTCACCCGGCTGGGCGCTGCCGAAGGTGGTCCATTCGGCGGTGTGCGGAATGATGTTCACGGTGAAATCGTGGCCGTCGGCATGGTCGCGCACCTCGTTGACGGTGAGCGAGACGCCGTTGAGGCAGATGCTGCCCTTGGGTGCGACATAAGGCGCGATGCTGGCCGGGATGCGGAAGGTGAAGCGCTTCGAATCGCCTTCGGGGGTGATGTCGATGATCTGCCCGACCGCATCGACATGGCCGGTGACGATATGGCCGCCCAATTCATCGCCCACCTTCAACGCGCGCTCGAGGTTGAGGCGCGCGCCGGCCTGCCACATGCCGACCGCCGTGCGCCGGCGGGTTTCGGCCGAAACATCGAAGGTGAGCGTGTTGGCCGTCTTGCTGACCACGGTGAGGCAGACGCCGGAACAGGCCACCGAGGCGCCGATGGCGATGCCGGCGGTTTCGTATCCCGTCGCCACCGTGACGCGCAGATCGCCGCGCTCCTCGATCGCGGTGATGGTGCCGATGTCGGTGATGATGCCGGTGAACATGGGCCAGCCCTATCGCAGCCGCGTGTAGCGTTCAATGCGGTCAGGACCCAGCGCCATCGCGCCCGCATTGGCCCAGCGCCCGTGCGCCTGCGCAAGATTGGCGAGGCCGATATCGCCCAGGGTGCGCCCGCCGCCGATCAGGATGGGCGCGCGCATCAGGATCAGCTGGTCCACCAGATCGGCGCCGATCAGGCTGGCGGCCAGCCCCACGCCGCCTTCCACCAGCACATGGAGCGCGGGATCGGCGGTGAGCGCGACGAGCTTGGCGAACTGTTCCACGTGGGCGGGCAGCCCATCGCCGCGGCCAACCACGCCGATGCGTGGGCGGCGGCCTTCAAGGCCAGGCAGCCTGACATCCAGTCGCGGCTCATCCGCATCCCAGGTGCCGCGCCCCACCACGATCAGATCGCTGCGCGCCCGCTCCAGATGGGCAGCGGCGCGGGCCCGCTCCCCGGTGATCCACTGGCTGCGGCCATCTGCCATGGCGATGGCGCCGTCCAGGCTGACCGCCAGCTTCAGCGTGATGTGCGGACGGGCGTGGCGCAGCCGGGTGAGGAAACCCGCCAGCCCGGCCTCGGCCTCTGCAGCGCGCACGCCTTGCGTCACCGCGATGCCGGCGGTGCGCAGCCGGGCGGCGCCATCGCCGTTGGTGCGCGGATCGGGATCATGGGCGGCGATCACCACGCGGGCGATGCCGGCGGCGATCAGGCTGTCGGCGCAGCTCGGCCCACGCGGCGAGACATGGGCGCAGGGTTCCAGCGTGACATAGGCCGTGGCCGCGCGCGCCGCCGTGCCAGCCTGCGCCAGCGCCACGGCCTCGGCATGGGGTCGCCCGCCGGCCTGCGTCCAGCCACGGCCAACAACGCGGCCATCCTTCACGATCACGCAGCCGACAGACGGATTGGGGGTCGCCAGCCCGACCCCGCGGCTGGCCAGCGCCAGCGCAGCGCCCATGAAGCGCCAGTCTGCCGCCGCGTCGCTCACTCGATGGGGGGTTCCGGCGGGGGCGGCGCGGCCGGCACGCGCACGATGCCCTGCACGCTGGGCTGTGCGGCGACATAGGGAATGTCGCGCTTGAAGCCGCCACCGTTCACATAGTCATCATATTGCTTCTGCGCGTCTACCTTCGCCTTGCCTTGCAGCGTGGCGATATGGGCGCGGGCCTCGGCCAGCTTCGCCTCGCGCGCCGCCCTGGTGGCCTTGGCGTCGGCGATCGCGTCTTCGCGCGTGCGGTCTGCCTTCCAGCTTTGCGCATAGATGATCTTGGGATCGGGCTTCATGTAGCCCCAGCGCGATTCCACCAGGAACATCGTCATGATCGTCGTCGTCGCCAGCACGGACCCGGCGGCGATCCAGTATCGCTTGCGGCGCTGCTTGGCATCAGGCGGATCAAGGAACGACATGGCGGCAATCTAGGCAGGGTGCTGGCCCTTGACCAGTGGTGCGGCGTTTCAGAGCAAGCGCAGGATGCGGGCCGCAGCCTCATGCGCTGTCATGGTGGCCGTGTCGATTTCCAGCCGGGATGGCGGCATGGCCGCCTCGCATGCTGCAAAGCCGGGGTGAAGCTGTTCCAGCAGGGCCACGTCGCGCAGCTTGCCGAAGTGGGCGCGATCATCATTGGTGATGCGGACGCGCTGTTCTGCAAGATCAAGCGTCAGACGCACGAGCACGCAATCGCCGCCCGCGTCCGCCACCAGGCGCGCGACCGTGAAGGGAAACGCCGGCGACACGCTCGGCTCGGGCTGAAATGTGAAGATCAAGGAGCGTTTCTCGGCAACGGCCGCGCGGATGACATCCAGCCAGAAGCGCTCGCGCAGTTCGACAAAAGCCGCTGAGCCAAACGGGAAGACGGCGTGCACGGCATCGACCACCAGATGGTTGTGGAACAGCGGCAGCCCGGCTGCATCGGCCACAAGCCGGGCGATGCTGTATTTGCCGGCTGCCGGCGGGCCGTGCAGGAACAGCAGCTTCACGGTCTCAACCGTCGCAGCGCCTCGTCGCGGCCGATCAGGGGCAGCAGCGCCGCCATTTCCGGGCCATTCGGTTGGCCCGTCAGCGCCAGGCGCAGCGGCAGGAACAGCGCCTTGCCCTTGCGGCCGGTCGCGGCCTTCAGCGCCTCGACCAGCCGGCTCCAGATGTCGCCGCCCCACGGCAGATCGGCCAGCATGGCGGCGGCGGCGGCGATATAGTCGGGCTCCTCGATCACCGGGGTGATCGGGCCGGCGATGATGGCGTGCCAGGCGGCAGCATCGTCAAGACGGGTGAGGTTGGGCCGGATTGTCTGCCATTCAGCCGGGCCGATACCGGCTGGCAGGCGGTTCGCCACATCGGCGTGGTCCATGTGGTGGAGACAACGTGCCGACAGCGTGGCGAGATCCGCCGGATCAAAGCGGGCAGGCGCGCGGCCGAACTGGGACAGCGCGAAACCGGGCAGCAGATCGGCCAGCCGTGCCATGGGCTCGACCGGCTGCGACGTGCCCAGCCGGGCGAGCAGCGCGGCGACCGCCACCGGCTCGATACCGGCGCTGCGCCATGCGTCGACGCCTTCCGATCCGATGCGCTTGGACAGCGCGGCATCGGCCCCGGTGAGCAGCGCGAGGTGCGCCATGCGCGGCGGTGTGGCGCCCAGCGCCGCGAACATCTGCAGCTGCACGGCGCTGTTGGTCACATGATCCTCGCCGCGCACGATGTCGGTGATGCCCATCGCGATGTCATCCACCACCGAGGGCAGCATGTAGAGCCATGTGCCATCGGCACGGCGGACGACCGGGTCTGACAGGCTGGCGGCCGGAAAGTGGCAAGCCCCTCGCACGCCGTCGTCCCAGTCGACATCCGCGGTCTCGTCCAGTCTGAAGCGCCAGTGCGGGCGCCGGCCTTGCGTTTCCAGCTTCGCCTTTTCGGCATCGGTCAGCGCGAGGGCGGCGCGGTCATAGATTGGCGGCAGCCCGCGGGACAGGGCGACACGGCGCTTCAGCTCAAGTTCCTCGGGCGTTTCATAGCAGGGATAGGCGCGGCCCTGCGCCGCCAGCCGGTTCAGCGCATCCTCGTACAGCGCAAACCGGTCCGACTGGCGCACTTCCGCATCCGGCACCAGGCCCAGCCAGGCGAGATCATCGCGGATGGACTGCGCCGATTCTGCAGTGGAGCGCGCCAGATCGGTATCGTCCAGCCGCAGCAGGAAGCGCCCCCCAGCCGATCGGGCGAGCAGCCAGTTGACCAGCGCGGTGCGGATATTGCCGGCATGGAGACGGCCAGTGGGCGATGGGGCGAAGCGGGTAACGATCATGGCACCCGCCCTTACGGCAAGCAGCGGATCATTTCACCCTGATATGCCGCGCGACCGTGCGTTCCTTCACCTGGGCGCCATAGATCACCCCGTTCCGGTCCACCCACAGGCCTTCGGCGCCACTGGTGGCGCCGGCGTCGGGGTTGGGATCGGGATCGGGGATGAAGGCGGTCACCTTGCCATCCTTCACGCTGCCGATGCGGATGCCGCGCTGCCAGCCCGGGTTGTAGCCATAGCCAACGGGGCGGCGGCTTTCGCTGTCACCGCTGTAAAGCATGTCGTTCTGATCGATGAACAGGCCCGACGGGCGGCCGAACTGCGTCCAGCTGTTCAAGAGCTTGCCCTTCTGCGTGTAGACCTGGACGCGGTTGTTCCAGCGATCGCCGACATAGAGCAGACCCCTGGAATCCATGGCCAGCGCGTGCGGCACCTCCAGATCGCCCTGGCCCTTGCCGGGCTGGCCCCATTGCATCAGGAACTTGCCCTTGCGGTCGAACTTCATGATGCGGGCGACGCCGCGATCGGCCTCGTGACCATCGGCCACGAAGATGTCGCCATTTTTCGCCACGATCACCGCGTTGGGTTCGGTGAAGACATCGGTGCCCTTGCCCTGCACGCCGGGTTTGCCGAGTGTGAGCAGCAGCTTGCCGTCCGGGCTGAACTTCAGGACAGTGGCGCCCTTGCCGGGCATGGCCCGGGCGTCGGTGAGCCAGACATTGTCCTGGGCATCAATGTAGAAGCCGTGCGGGAACACGGTGAGGCCGCCACCGAAGGCCTTGATGAAATTGCCCTGCGCATCGAACTCCATGATCGGATCGATGCTGGAATTGCCGCAATTGTTGGCGCCGCAACGTTCCGCCACCCAGACATGGCCGCGGCTGTCCACCGCGACAGCGCTGGTCGATCCCATCACCCGGCCGGGCGGCAGCTTCAGGAAGCCGAACTCGGTGCGATAGGGGTTGGGCTGCTTGTTGGTCTCGGCGGTCAGCGGGGCCGGCTGCGGCAGGGTTTCGACAGTCCACACCGGGCGGGGTGGTGTTGTGGCCTGTTGGGCCAGCGCAGCGCTGCCAGCCAGCAGCAGCGTGGCCGTGGCAATCAACCTCTTCATCAAGTCCCCCCCTTCGGCCGTGCTCACATGCCTGCCGGTTTTTCCGCCGTGATGCCGATCGTCGCCAGCACTTCCGACCGCTTGTCGAGCGGCTGGCTGCCCACCGGGAAGCCGTTGTTCTTCAACAGGAAGGCCAGCACGTCGGCATATTCCTCGCGTGTCAGCGACATCGGATCATTCTGCGGCATGGTGGTGCGCACCCGATCATACAGGTCGCCCACGGTCATCGTGTCCCAATGCGACACGAATTCGCCGCCGATCAGGGGCGGCGCCTCGCCGGTGCCGTTCAGCGCCGCGCCGTGGCAGGCGCCGCAGCGCTGGGCATAAACGCCGGCACCGCGCTGTGCCTGCTCTGCGGTGTAGATGCCCTGCCACACCGATTTGCCGGCATCCTGCGCAACAGCAGCGCCGGCAAGGCCAACAGCCAGGATCAGGGGCAGGGCAATCTTCACGGTCTGGGGTCCTTATCGCTTGGATGGCAGCGCATAGGCGAGGAATTCGCCCGATGCATTGCCACCGCTGGTCGGCACGATGATATACTGCTTGCCGCCCACCATGTAAGTCATCGGCGAGCCGGACTGGGTGGACGGCATGAACACCGCGCCCACCTCTGCGCCGGTCTGCTTGTCATAGGCGCGCAGCATGGCGCCGCGCGGGCGATCCTCGGTGCGGGTGAACTGGTTCTCGCCGGCAATCACCAGCGTCTTCGTCACCAGCGTGCCGATCTGGTAGGTGGCCTGGCCAGTGCGCGGGATGCCGCCCATCGCCTTGATGGTGGGGTGGTTGCGCACGAAGTCCGGGGTTTCACCATGGGCGATCTGCCATTTGATGGTGCCGTTGTTCACATCGATGGCGCTGATCGTGCCATAAGGCGGCTTGACCAGCGGCAGGCCATCCACGGCCAGGCGCGGCGGGCCGGAACCGGCGCCGGGCGGCGTGGCCGGTGCCGGGCTGTCGGCGCCGGCGCCTTCACCTGGACCCTTGATCATCACCACCGGCTGGCCGGCCACCCCCACCACCAGCGGAATGTCAGACAAGCCAGCCGGTGGCGGCAGCAGGCCGGTCGAGGAGATGCAGGCCCCGCAGGCATAGACATAGGCGATGCCGCTTTCCGGATCGAACGAGCCGCCCGGCCAGTTGGTGCCACCTTGTGCCCAGTTGTTGATCACCCCGAACTTCTCCGGCGTGGAGACGATCGGCGGGGTGTAGACCGGGCCCAGCACATATTTGGAGGTCAGCTCCAGCGCCTTCTTCTTGAGGTCAGGCGTGAAGTCGATCAGGTCCTTCTCCTCGACGCCGTTGCGTGCATAAAGCGGCGGCTTGGACGGGATCGGCTGGGTCGGCGAATACCATTCGCCGGGCACATTGCCCTTGGGCACCTTCACTTCCTTGATCGGCCACACCGGCTGTCCGGTGGCTCTGTCAAACACGTAGAAGAACCCCTGCTTCGATGGCAGGCCAACCACCTTCTTCGGCTTGCCATCCACCGTCACATCCATCAGCAGCGGCGCCGAGCTGTTGTCCAAATCCCAGATCTCGTGGTGGATCAGCTGGTAATGCCAGCGGCGCTGACCGGTCTTGAGGTCGACGGCCACCAGGCTGTTGGCAAAGAGATTGTTGCCCGGCCGCTTGCCGCCGAAGAAGTCGGAGGTGGCGGATTCGACCGCCAGATAGGCCAGGCCCAGCTCCTCGTCGACCGAGACCTGCGTCCACACCCCGGTGTTGCCGTTCACATCGGCCGACTTGTTCAGCCACGTGTCATAGCCGAACTCGCCGGGCTTGGGCACGGTGTGGAAGGTCCACAGCCGCTTGCCCGTGCGCACGTCGAAGGCGCGGACATAGCCCTTCGTGTTGTTCGAGGTGCGCGGCGTGAAGCCTTCGCGGAAGGCGGCGCCGATGATGATGGTGTTGCCCGAAACCGCCGGGGCTGAGTGCACGCCCACTTCGCCGGTGTCGAGATCGCCGAGATCCTGGTCGAAATCGGTCTTCAGGTCGACAACCCCGTTGGTACCGAATTCAGGGTCAGGGCGGCCGGTATCGGCATCAAGGGACACAAGCCGATAGCCGATGGTGACATAGAGGATCCGGCGCTTGGTGCCGTCCGTCCAATAGGAGAGGCCGCGGCCCGACAGCGCGCGCGGGGACTCGGCCGAGCGCTTGCCCTCGTGCATCGCATATTGCCACAACAGCTCGCCAGTGGCGCCATTCAGCGCGACCACGGCGCGGCGGGTGCCGCCGGTGGTGTAGATCACGCCGTCAACCGCCAGCGGCGTCGATTCCAGCTTGTATTCGGGGCGTGAGCCCAGAATGTCGGTCTTGAAGCGCCAGGCGATTTCAAGGTCCTTGAAGTTGCTGGCATTGATCTGATCGAGCGGCGAATAGCGGCTGCCCTTCAGATCGGCATTGTAGGTGGTCCAGTTGGCGACGCCGTTGGTGGTGCGCGCGGCGGCCACGCCTTCCTTGCCCGGCGTCTGCGCCAGCGCCGAGGTGGTGAGCATCAGCGCGGCGGCGACCGACAGCGGCAGGGTGGAGATGATCTTCATGTGCTTGCCCCTTGATGGATGATTGCGCGTGCCGGCGATCAGGCCGCCGGCATCTGCATCACCTTTTCCAGCCCCGCCTTCAGGCTGGCCTTTTGCGCATCGGTCAGCTGCGGCATCGGCGTGCGGGCATACATCATCGGGGAAACCCCACCTTCCTTGGCCATGCGCAGCGACAGCACATATTTCATCGACGCATAGGTGTTGGCGCCCATGTTGTGGTCGCGAATGATGCCCTGTGCAGCGCGCAGATGCGCCAGCTTGGCCTTCCAGTCGCCCTTGGCGCGCCAGGTCTTGAAGATGTCCGCGCACTTGTCGCTGAACTGGTTGCCGTCGGCGAGGATGGCGCCCATGCCGGCTTCGACCGCCGGGATCAGGTTGTTCGACGTGCCGCAGCGCATGTTGAGTTCCGGGAAGCCCTTCAGGAACTCGGCAAAGCCGGCCGGATCGCCCGAACTGTCCTTGATGCCGGCCAGGTGCGGATATTTCATCATGGCGCGCAGCAGTTCGTGGGTGATCTTCACCTCGGACGTGCCGGGGATGTGATAGAGGTTGATCGGGATCGACACCGCCTCGAACAGCTGGGTGTAGTAATGGATCAGCCCCTCGTTGGGGGGCTGGTCGAAATAGAAGGGCGGGATCACCAGCAGGCCATCGGCGCCAACGCTCTGGGCGTGCCTGGCCAGATCGATGGTCTCGATGATGTTGGGCGTGCCGGGGCCAACCATGATGTTCATGTTGCCCTTGTGCTGCATCGCCACCTCGGTGATGCGCTTGCGTTCAGCGACCGAAAAGCTGGGGAACTCGCCCGATGTGCCGAGCACGACCACGCCGTCGGCGCCGCACTTCTGGTGCCATTCCATCACCGCCTTCATGGCGCCTGGGTCGAACTGGCCCCTGGCATCGCACGGCGTCACCGTCGCCACCCAATAGGCGACCTTCTCTTTCGAGCCGAGGCGGCGCGGGCCACCCATCTGGGCCGCGGCGGGCGAGGCAGCGGTGGCGGCTGCGGCCGTGGCGCCGGCAGCCGCCAGCGCCAGTGTCTCGCGACGGGTCATTTCGATCATGGACGTCCTCCCCCTTCGGGCCACACTCCGGCGGCTCCAGCTTTCAGGCGCTGCCATCATTGCGCTGCATTGGCCATGCGGCAAGATGTTTGCGCCTGATTGTTGTGGGGGGCTGGCTATGGTGGGCAGACCAACGTGAGGCGCCCGCGCGACGGGTCTTCCCGGTCGCGCTGCAGTGTGATGCTGGCGCACTGCCCGAACACGTCGCGGCCAAGCTTGACGTTGCGCCAGGCGCCTTGCCGGCCGCGCTTGCCGACCACCGGCAATGCCTCGTCCGGCTGGGCATCATCTGGCGGCAACTCGCTGCGGCCTGCCCAGTCGAACAGGCGAACAGCGCCTTCCTTGAACCGCAGGTTCGCGATCGGCACCGCCCGAGACAGCTTCAGCATGCGGACCGGCCGGATCGCGCCAAAGCTGATCGGCACGCGCTGCACGTCGCCCACCAGTTTGCCATCGCCCGCCGCCGCCAGGGCACTGGCCGCCGCCGCACTCATCACGGTCGACGGCCGCAACGGGTGCAGTTCCACATCCAGCATCTTGCCATCGGGAAGCCGCCAGTCGAATCCCCAGGCGTCGCTGCGCCCGATGCGCGCCGCCAGCGAGATCGTGCGATCGGTTGGCATTGCCGCACGAAACTGCAACTGCACATCGTCGTGCGGGAGCAAGGGCAGGCCGATGGTGCCGGCGCTGCCTGCAGGCTGGCTGTCTGGCGCGCGGTCGGGACGGAGCACACGGGCGCGGACCGGGCGTCCGGCCACGATCAGCACCTCGCGCGTGAACGGGATGGCGAGCGACGTCTGACCGACCGCGACGTGATAGCGGCCCTTCTCGACGGGTTCGGCCACCGGCCGGTCCGGGCTGGGCAGCAGGTCGCGCAGCGGGTGGCCTGGGTTCAGCTCCACGATCTCATCGCCGCCGAAATCCACCGTCAACCGTACGCGCTGGCCGGCGATTTCCACGTCGATCGTCGGCGCCGCAGCCGGCAGTTCCAGGGGCGGCAATGATGGCAAGGGTGGCTTGCGCGCCGCCTGGGCGGGTGCAGCCAGCAGCAGAACAATCAGGGCGGCGCGGATCATGGCGCCGTATTACTTAAATAATACGCGACACTCAAGCCGGGCGACTCTCAAGCCGTTCGGAAGGCGTTCGTGATCGGATAGCGGCGATCACGGCCGAAATTGCGGCTGCCGATCTTCACGCCCGGCGGCGCCTGCCGGCGCTTGTATTCGGCGATGTAGAGCAGCCGTTCGACGCGGGCCACCGTGGCGGCATCCAGCCCTTGCGCAACCAGCTCGCTGGCGGACTGCTCATGCTCTACCAGCGCCATCAGGATACGGTCGAGCAGGTCATAGGGCGGCAGGCTGTCCTCGTCCTTCTGGCCTTCGCGCAGTTCGGCCGACGGCGGCTTGGTGATGACGCGCTCGGGCATCACCGGGCCGGTGGGGCCGAGGGCCAGCCGCGGGCGATGCGCGTTGCGCCATTCGCTCACCCGGAACACGGTTGTCTTGTACAGATCCTTCAACACCGAATAGCCGCCAGCCATGTCGCCATAGATGGTGGCATAGCCCACGCTCATCTCGCTCTTGTTGCCGGTGGTGAGCAGCATGTGGCCGAACTTGTTGGACAGCGCCATCAGCGTGAGTCCGCGGATGCGGGACTGGATATTCTCTTCGGCGATGTCGGCAGCGCGGCCTTCGAACAGCGGGGCGAGCATCGCACCAAAGGCCTGCATCGCCGGCTCGATGCGCACCGTGTCGAGCCGGCAGCCGAGCATCCGCGCGCATTCGGCGGCATCGTCCAGGCTCTCCTGGCTGGTATAGGGGCTGGGCATCATCACGCACCACACCCGGTCGGCGCCCAGCGCATCCACCGCCACCGCGGCTGACAGCGCCGAATCGATGCCGCCCGAAAGCCCCAGCACCACGCCCGGAAAACGGTTGCGGTTCACATAATCGCGCAGGCCCACGATCATCGCGTTGTAGATGTCTTCCGGGTCCGCGTCGGGCGGGCAGATTTCACCAGGCAGGCAGGTCCAGCCGCCGGGGCCGCGCTGCCACTGCGTCAGACGCAGTTCCTCGTGCCAGTCCGGCAGGCGGTGCGCCAGCGAACGGTCGCCATTCAGCACGAAAGACGCGCCATCGAACACCAGCTCGTCCTGCCCGCCGACCCGGTTGAGGAACGCCAGTGGCAGGCCGGTTTCGGTGACCCGCGACACCGCCACCGACAGGCGGCGATCGCCCTTGCCCACTTCGAACGGGCTGCCGTGCGGCGCGATCAGCAGCTCGGCCCCTGTTTCGGCGAGGCACTCGCACACCTCGGGGAACCAGATATCCTCGCAGATCGGCACCCCGATGCGCACGCCGCGGAACGCCAGCGGGCCGGGAAGCGGGCCGGAGGAAAAGATGCGCTTTTCATCGAACGTGCCATAATTGGGCAACTCGTGCTTGCGGGTGAGGCCGGCGATACGGCCGCCATCCAGCAGCAGCATGGCGTTGAACACCTGGCCATCCTCGGCCCAGGGGGCGCCGACCAGCAGCGCCGGGCCGCCGTCTGCCGTCGCCGCGGCCAGTCGCTCGACCTGCGCCCGCGCGGCCGCCACCAGCGCCGGTTTCAGGACAAGGTCTTCGGGTGGATACCCCACGACCGACAATTCCGGCGTCACCAGCAGGTCGGCGGCGGCTGCCTGATCGCGGGCCTTCAGAATGGAATCGGCATTGCCCACGAGGTCACCAACGCTGGCGCTCAGCTGGGCGAGGGCAATGGTCAGCCGGTCGGTCATGGGCGCCACGCTTACGCGCAACCGGCCGTCGGCGCCAGCGGCTGCACGTCATGCACAGTTTTTTGCGCCGGCGGGGTCGCCTCGCCGCGGGGACTGGGCTAGCCTCGACGAACATCTCGCACATGCCCAGAATCAACGCCCCCACCGCAGCCCGCCTTCAGCACCTGGCTGCTGCCGACTGGCCAGCCGATGCCGCCACGCGGGCCGTGGTGATCGGCGAACTGTCGGCTTTCCTGTCCGATGCCGATATCGCCAACCGGGACTGGGCCGCCTTCCTGCTGGCGCAATCGCCTTCCGATGGACCGCAGGTGCGCGCCGCCTTGCTGCGGGCCGCCGGTGATCCCAGCCTGCAGGTGCGGGGTGAAGCGCTGCTGGGCCTGGCCCGCCGCGATCCGGCGCTGGCGTTGCCGCATGTGCAGGCCGCACTGGCGCTGGATGAAGTGAGTGTCGCCCTGCTGCAGGCCGCCGGTCTGTGCGCGCACCCTGCGCTCATCCGCGACCTGGAAGACTGGTCGCGCCCCTCTGCGAACCGGCTGGCCGACATGGCGGCAACCGAAGCGCTGCTGGCCTGCCGGCTGGCCTCAGCCCAGGCTGGTCTGCCCGGTCAACGCCATGGCGGTCTCAAGCTCGGTCTTCAGGATCTGGAGGACATGGGCAACGCCAGCCTGCCCGCGCGCCCCAAGGCCCCACACCCAGGGCCGGCCCACCAGCACCGCCGCAGCGCCGAGACCGACGAAGCGCAACACATCGAGCCCTGAGCGCACGCCGCCATCGGCCAGCACCGGAACCGCACCGCCCAGCCGGTCGAGAATGGCGGGTAGTGCCTTCACCGCCGACATGGCGCCATCCAGCTGCCGCCCGCCGTGGTTTGAAACAACGATGGCATCAGCGCCATGCGCCACCGCCTGCGCGGCATCGTCGGGGTGCAAGATGCCCTTGACGATCAGCGGCCCCGGCCAGCGGCTGCGCACCCAGGCCAGCCGGCTCCAATCGGCGCTGGCGTCGAAATTGCGGGCGATCCAGCCCAGATAGTCGGACAAGGGAGCCCTCGCGCCGACCAGCGAGGTGAGATTGCCCATCGCGATCGGTCCGCCCAGCAGCCCCACGTCCACCGCCCAGCGCGGCCGTGCCGCCACCTGCGCGGCGCGGTGCAGCCAGCCGGAAAACCCCGGCGCGCCGGTGAGGCTGGAGCGCACGTCGCGATGACGGGCGCCGGGTGTGGGCAGGTCCACGGTGAGCACCAGTGCCGGGCAATTGTGCATCCGCGCGGCTTCGATCATGGCGGTGTTGGCACCGCGATCCCGCACCAGATAGAGCTGGAACCAGGGCGCCGCGCCGGCCGCCGCCGCCACCTCGGCCAGTGAGCAGACAGAGACAGTGGACAACGCCATCGCCACGCCGGCCTGCATGGCCGCGCGCATCGCCTGCACCTCGCCGCGCCGCGCATGGAGCCCGCCCAGCCCGACCGGCGCCAGGATCACGGGCATGGCAAGGTTCTGCCCCAACAGGCGGGTCGCCGTGTCGACATGCGACACATCCACCATCACGCGCTGATCAAGGGTGATGGCGGCGAGGTCGGCTTCGTTGGCGGCCAGCGTGGATTCCGCATAACTGCCGCCATCGGTGTAATCGAACAGGAAGCGCGGCACCCGCCGGCGGCTGAGCGCCCGGTAATCGGCGATGCTGGCCGGCATCACTGCGGGGCGGCAGCCTTGGCCGCCGCCACCTGATCGGCCACCGATTTCAGGATGGCCGGCACGTCATGCACGATGCCATCGCGGATGGTCCAGCGGATGCCGCCCTTCACCACCGTCCTTTGCGTCCCCTCGTCCAGCCGGGCAAAGCCGGTACCATAGAGCGTCTTCAGATTGTGGAGGGGATTTTCCGGCACGATCACCAGATCGGCGCGCATCCCCACCCGCACCAGGCCGAAATCGGGTTCGCGGCCCTTGGGTTCTTCCAGCGTGGTGGCGCCGTTGATGGTGGCGGCCTGGATCACCTCCAGCGGGGCAAAGCCGGCCTCACGCAGCAATTCCAGTTCCAGGATGTAGCCAAAGCCCCACGTCTGCCAGATGAAGCCGGGGTCGCTTCCCGTCGTCACCCGGCCGCCCATATTCTTGTAATCATTCACCAACTGCATGTAGCGTGTGTAGAAGCGCCGCCATTCATATTCGCGCTCGCTGGTCCAGTCGAAGAAATAGCTGCCGTGGTTGTCGCGGTTCGATTCAAAGAATCGCGTCAGGCTGGGCAGCGTGTAGCGATCATGCCATTCCGCCCGCTGCGCCCGCATCAGATCACGGCTGGCGCTGTAGATGTTGAAGGTCGGGTCGAAGTTCACCCCTGTTGCCTTCTGCGTCTTCAGATAGTCCACCCATTCCGGGCTACCGGGCGGGTGGATCTGGTCCCAGATCTCGGCGATGCCGCCAAAGCGCTTCTGTTCATCATTGAAATTGTAGTCGGCCGGTGTGTCCTGCACCCGCCTGCCGTCCAGAAGGCTTTCGAAATGCCCGTAAAAATGCGTGATCGTGCCCAGCCCGGCGGCAGCGGCGTCGCGGGCGTTGAACTCGGCGATGTTGGGCTGCGAAAGATGGGCCACCGTGCCCAGCCCCAGTTTCTTCGCCTCGTCGATGGCGGCGCGGTCGATGGCGGGCGTCTCGTCGCCGCGATTGAAGAACTTGATGCCGTCGATGCCCACACTGGCCGCCCAGCGCACCCATTCGCGCGCCTTTTCCGGCGTTGTGACCCGCCCGCCTTTCCAGCCGGCGTTGGCGCCGCTGCCAAGTGTCTGATAAACATAGAGACGCGGGCTCATGATCTCGCCGGCCGCCGCGCGCTTCTTGTCGGAAAGCGCCCTTGCCGCATCGCCGCCATAGAGGGGAATGCCGCGCAGGGTGGTAACGCCGTGCGCCAGCCACAGCTTCCACGCATAATCGGGATCGTTCATCTTGAAGATGTCGCCCTGGTGGCCGTGCATGTCCACGAAACCGGGCAAAACATACATGCCGGTGGCGTCAATCTCGCGGCTGGCGCCGGCTGGTGGCCGGTTGGTGCGCATCGGCAGGCCCGGCGTGCCGGCGCTGCGGATATCGGTGATGCGCCCGCCATTGATGATGATGTCGGCCGGACCATAGGGCGGCCCGCCGTTGCCGGTGATGATGGTCGCGCCGCGGATCACCAGCGTGTCATAGGGCCCGGCGGCCAGCGCGGCGTCGCGCGGCGCGCTGGTCTTCATCTGGCCGGCCATCTGGGCATTGGCCGTGGTGGCGCTAGCCAGCAGGCAGGCCGCGGCAAACAGGATCGGCTTCATCATTTCCCCCATGTTGTGCGCAGCATAGACGCAGCCACGGGCGCCGGCTAGGCTGCCACGCATGGATTGGGCAGCGGCGGCGATTGGCTATGTGTTGGGGTCGATCCCGTTCGGCCTTCTCCTCACGCGGACCATCGGCATCGACATCCGCCAGGTGGGCAGCGGCAACATCGGCACCACCAACGTCCTCAGAACAGGCAACAAGGGGCTGGCCGCGGCCACGCTGCTGCTGGATGCCGGCAAGGGCGCGGCCGCCGTGCTGATCGGGCGGGAGCTGGGCGGGGAGGTGGCCGGCATCGTGGCCGGCACGGCTGCCTTCATCGGACACCTGTTCCCCATCTGGCTGAAGTTTCGCGGCGGCAAGGGGGTGGCGACCATATTGGGCGTCACGCTGGCCGCCGCGCCGCTCGCTGGCCTCATCGCGCTGGCCGTGTGGCTGGGCGGCGCGCTGGCCACCCGCTACAGCAGCGTGGGCGGCATGCTGGCGGCGATCACCTGCGCGGTGGCGGCCTGGTGGCTTGCGGGGGCGGGCTGGGGCGCCCACCTCCTCGCGATGGCGGTTCTGCTGATCATCATGCACCGGGACAATATCGCCCGGCTGCGCGCCGGCACCGAATCGAAGATCGGGCACAAGGCCCAAGGGCCCAAAGTGTGATCCCCAATGATGCCGTCGCGCGCCTGCGGCTGATCCGCACCGACAGCATCGGCCCCGTCACCTACAGGCAATTGATCGCCCGCTTCGGCACGGCGCAGGCGGCGCTCGACGCGCTGCCCGATCTTGCCCGGCGCGGCAATCGCGCGCTCTCCATCTGCCCGGCCGAAGCCGCAGAGGCCGAGCTCGCCGCCGCCGCGCAGGCCGGCGCGCAGCTGCTGTTCATCGGCACGCCCGAATACCCTGCGCTCCTCGCCCACACCGAAACCGCGCCGCCGGTGCTCCATGCGCGGGGGGATGTGACGCTGCTCGAACGACCGGCGGTGGCCATCGTCGGCGCCCGCAACGCCAGCGCGGCGGGCGTGCGCTTCGCCAGGCAATTGGCGATGGACCTTGGCGCGGCGGAGCAGGTGATCGTATCGGGTCTCGCGCGCGGCATCGATGCGGCGGCGCACGTGGCGAGCCTGGAGAGCGGCACCATCGCCGTGGTCGCCGGCGGGGCAGACGTGCCCTATCCCCCCGATCATGCGGACCTGATGGCGAAGATCGCGGCAGAAGGCCTGATCATCGCCGAACAGCCGCCGGGGGTGGAGCCGCAGGCCCGCCACTTCCCGCGCCGCAACCGCATCATTGCCGGGCTTTCCGCTGGCACCATCGTGGTGGAAGGCGCGGCCAAGTCCGGCAGCCTGATCACCGCGCGCATCGCGGCAGAGCTGGGGCGGGAGGTGATGGCGGTGCCCGGCTCCCCGCTCGATCCGCGCACCGGCGGCTGCAACCAACTGATCCGCGAGGGCGCCACCCTGGTGCGGGACGCGGCGGACGTGCTGGAGGCGCTCTCCACCCTCTCCGGCGAAGCCCGCCTGCCCTTCGCGCTCGCCGAGCCCACCGCCCCCCTTCCACTCACCACCCCCGAAACCGCCCGCGCCGCCGTGCTCGCCCTGCTCTCCCCCACGCCGGTGCCGGTGGACGATCTCGTCCGCCAGTCCGCCCTGCCCGCCGCGCAGGTGGCGAGCGTGCTGCTGGACCTGGAACTGGAAGGGGTGCTGCTGCGCCATGCGGGGGCGCGGGTGGCGTTGGGGTGAGTGGCGTTGGGGTGAGGAGTTCAGGGTACGGGCGGCACCTGCATCACCACCACTTCGCCGCTCTTGCGCGTGATGCCATAGAGGGTGCGGGCGGCGCTTCGGTCCCATGCCCAGGCCTGGCCTTCCAGCTGCGCCGGGATGGTGGCGACATGATCCAGCACCGGGCCCTGCGGGGGCACGCGCAGCACATAGAGTTCGGTCGCGTCATGGCCGGTGAGGTAGAGCAGGCCATCGGGCCCGAAGCTGCCGCCCGAAATGCTGTTCGGCGGCAGCTTCGCCAGCACGCTGTCGGGCAATTTATAACCACCCACTTCGGCCCAGTCATCGTTGAGGATCACGATCTTCGTGTCGCGGTGCGTGCGCCCGTCGTCGCTGCGCGGCGCGTCATAATTGGCAAATGCGGCCCACCAGCGGCCATTGTGGCGCTCGACCCAGGTCAGCGAACCACCGCGCACCCCGAGCGGGATCGAACCGACATGGCGCATCGTCTTCGTGTCGAAGATCTCCACCGAACTGGCCATCGGCGTCTGCGGATAATTGCTGTTGGCGCACACCAGCTTCGCGCGATCGACAACGCAGCTGTTCAGATGGCGGATGGCGATGCGGTCACCCACCCACTCGCCCAGCTTCACGCCATCGGCCTTGCGGTACTTGCCGATGCGGCTGTTGACGATGGCATAGAAATGCTGCGCATCGACCGCCACGCCCTGGCGGGCCTCCGGCGCGGTCCAGCGCTTCAGTTCAGTGGTCGCCGGCAGCTGCAGCGGGGTGGGCGGTACCGCCGGTTGCGCCAGCGACGGCGCCGCGATCAGGGCCAGCAGCCAGCGACGCATCACATCACCACCGAGACGCCAAAGCTGAAGGTGCGGCCGAAGCGTGCCGATTCCTGCAGCAGGTCGCGGTTGGGGCCGGTGAGCTCGATGCGGCCGCTGTTGGTGAGGTTCTCGCCTTCCACGAACAGATCGATATTGGGGGTCACGCGGAAGCGCAACTGCGCGTCCATGGTGCCGCGCCAGCGCCAGAACTGGTCTGAGCCCGGGATGGTCTGGTTGATGGTTTCGAGGAAGGTACCGGTGTAGTTATAGGCCAGCCGGCCTTCGAACGGGCCGTTTTCATAGAAGAGCGTGGCGTTGGCGGCCCAGGTGGGCTGGAAGAAGAAGCCCAATCGGCGCGGGCCGGCATCGGTCAGCACGTCGAGCCGGCTTTTCACGTAAGTGGCATTCAGGTTGACGCCCAGGCCATCGAGGGGCTTGGGCAGGAAGGTCAGCTGCTGCTGCACGGCGGCTTCCACGCCGAACAGGGTGGCGGATTGGGCATTGTCCGGCCGGGTGACCTCCACCTGTTCCGGCCCGCGGCCCAGGCCCAGATCGATGGTCTCGATCGAGGTCACGCTGTAGATCTCGTCCTTGATGTCCTTGTAGAAGATCCCCAGCGACAGCAGCCCGCCGTTGCTGCTGTAATATTCCACCGAGGCATCGAGGCCCATCGCCCGGCGCGGCTTCAGATCGGGGTTGCCGCGTGACAAGGTGGGCAGGGTGCCGGCGATGATGTTGAGCGTTTCGCGCGCTGTCACGTCGCCAAAGTTGGCGCGGCCGATGGTGTTGGTCCAGGCGGCGCGCACGACCAGTTCGGGCGTGGCGTTCCAGCGCATGTGCAGGCTGGGCAGGACATTGCCGAAACCGCCTGCGGCGCTGGCCGGCGTGGTGACGCCGCCGCTGACCCGCACGGAGGTGGAGCTGACGTCGGTGCGCTCATAGCGCACACCGCCCAGTACCTCGAGATCATCGATCTTCACCTGCGCCTGGACGAAGCCGCCATAAATGGTTTCGCGCACGGTGAAATCGCCGTTTACATTGTTGGTGGCGGCGGTGAAAGCGCTGCGGTTGGTGTTGAAGAAGGCCAGTGCCCGATCACGATCGATGGCCAGATCAAAGACCTTGCCGCCGATGACCGGCAATGGCTTGCGCAAGAACACGTCGGACAACCGGTAGGTGACGCCTGAGCCGGCTGCCAGCGTGTAGGTCGTCTGGTCCTGATCGCGTTCATGATCCGTGCGCCGATAGATGCCGCCGGCTTTCACCGCCCATTCCATCGCGCCGCTCTGCCACCTGTAGCTGAGGTTGGCGCGACCTTCGTAAATGTCCTGCCGGGTGATGTTCAGCGCCTCCGTGCGGTTCAGGAACGGATGCAGCGCTGGGTCGGCCAGGCTGGCCGGCGTGAACGGATCGAACTCGAAGAAGAATCGCGAGGTGTCATAGCGGAAGCCGAACGCTGTACTGGTGGGGGAGCGGAACGTCTCGCCGCGGCCGATCTCGCGACCTTCGGCGCCCGAATAGATAGCGTCCACATCCAGCCTGAGGCCGCTGTCCCCTTCCCAGCGGGCGTTGTACTGGGCGTTCCAGATCTTCTGGCTGCTGATCGGCAGGTTGAGGTTGATGACATTGCGCGCTGTCGCAAACGTGCCGGTGGTTGGCGTCTGGTTCGTCACATTGCCTTGCTGTTCCAGCCGGTTCTCGTCACGCGTCTCGGCGTCCTTGAAGCGGTTGTAGGTGCCGAACAGCCGCATGTAGAGCTGCGGCGTGGCCTGCCATTCCAGCGTCAGGGCACCGCCGATTCGTTCGCGCACATTGTTGTAGAGGAACAGGCGTTCCTGCACCGGCACCGGGATGCCGTTGCCAGACCCCAGGTTCACAGGCGCGCCGGCTGCCGTGTATTCGCGGAAGCTGGGGGTGGCGTTCTCGAACTGGGTGATGTCGTAGTCTCGCACCGAATAGTTGATCTGGCCGACAATGCCGAACTGCCGGTCTGGCCCGAAGCGGGTGCCGGCCTGCGCATTGGCGCGCCAACTGGCGCGGCGGCTGGCGACATTGCCGGATTGCTGGATATCGGTGAAGGCGCCGGTGGCGTTGAAGAAGGGCTTGTCTTCGGCAAGCGCGCTGCGCGTCACGATGTTGATGATGCCGCCCAGCGCGTTGGGGTCCATCTCCGGCGTGATCGTCTTGAACACCTCCAGCCGCTGCGCGAAATTGGCCGGCACCGTATCCAGCGGCACCGTGCGAGAACCGCCATTGTCCCCGGTTGCAACGATGGCGCCATTCACCTGCGTGCGGTTGTAGGTGGGCGGCAAGCCGCGGATCGACGGGAAACGCGGTTCATTCTGGTCGTTCTGCACTGAAACGCCGGGGATGCGGCGCAGCGCGGCGGCGGTGTTCTGATCGGGCAGGCGGCCGATGTCGTCAGACACGATCAGATCGGAAACGATGAAGGCGTCCTTCTTCGCCCGCACTGCCTCAATCTCACCCTTGCGGAAACCGGTGACGACGATTTCTTCGTCTTCGCCGGGCGCGGCTGCGACAGCCTGATCCTCGGCAGCCAGGGCCGATGCACTGCTGATGGCCAGAACCGACACCCACGATATCAAGGCAAGCTTCTTCATGATTGACCCCCATCGGCAGTGATGCTGCTGCTTGGGTCCGTTAGGGTCTGGTGATGATGGGTTGATGACGGAACGACGACAATGTGGTGACGCCCTGCGACCCTCCACCCCTTGACGCCCGCTCCCGCCCCCCGCCACCCTCGCGCGTGTACGTGAGGGAATAGATGCAACTCGTCATCGTTGAATCGCCGGCCAAGGCGAAGACCATCAACAAATATCTGGGCTCGGGCTATGAGGTGCTGGCCAGTTTCGGCCATGTGCGCGATCTGCCGCCCAAGGATGGGTCGGTCGATCCAAGCCAAGACTTCGCCATGGCCTGGGAGGTCTCGGCAGACCGGACGAAGCAGCTGAAGGCCATCGCCGATGCCGCCAGGCGGGCGGACCAGGTCATCCTCGCCACCGACCCGGATCGGGAGGGAGAGGCGATTTCCTGGCATCTGCTGGAGGTGCTGAAGGCCAAGCGGGCGCTGCCGGCCGGCGGGGCGCGGCGGGTGACGTTCAACGAGATCACCAAGGCCGCTGTCACCAAGGCGATGCAGGCGCCGCGCGATCTCGATCAGCCGCTGATCGATGCCTATCTCGCCCGCCGCGCACTGGATTATCTGGTGGGCTTCACCCTGTCCCCCGTGCTGTGGCGCAAGCTGCCCGGCGCCAAGAGCGCAGGCCGCGTGCAATCGGTGGCGCTGCGCCTGGTGGTGGAGCGCGAGCGCGAGATCGAGGCGCACGTGCCCCGCGAATATTGGCGCGTGGAAGCCGAGATGATCGCCCCCAATGGCGCCACCTTCAAGGCGCGCCTCGCGGTGCTGGACGGCAAGAAACTGGGGCAGTTTGACCTCAATGATGCTGCAGCCCATGCTGCGCGGGAAGCCATTGAGAAGAATGGCTTTACCGTCCGCACCGTGGAGACGAAACCGGTCAGCCGGAACCCCGCGCCGCCGTTCACCACATCCACGCTGCAGCAGGAGGCCGCGCGCCGGCTGGGCTTCACCGCCAGCCACACGATGCGGGTGGCGCAGGGACTCTATGAAGAGGGGCGCATCACCTACATGCGGACGGACGGCGTGCAGATGGCGGCCGAAGCGCTGAACGCGGTGCGCGACCTGATCGCGCGCGATTACGGCACCAAGGCGGACGTGCTGCCGGAAAAGCCGCGTTTCTATGCCACCAAGGCCAAGAACGCCCAGGAAGCGCACGAGGCCATCCGCCCCACCGATTTCTCGCGCCGTCCGGGCCGCGCCGACAGCGACGCGGAGCGGCTCTATGCGCTGATCTGGAACCGCACGGTGGCCAGCCAGATGGCGAGCGCGAAGCTGGAGCGCACCACGGTCGAACTGTTCGATGATGACGGCAAGCATGGCCTGAAGGCCACCGGCCAGGTGGTGATCACGCCGGGCTTCCTCGCGCTCTACACCGAGGGGCGCGACGAGGAGCCGGGCAAGGGGGGCGAGGATGACGAGGACGGCGCGCGCCTGCCGCGGCTGGCCGGGGGCGACCGCTGCGCCTCCAAGACCGTGGAGGCGATCCAGAGCTTCACGGAGCCGCCCGCCCGCTACAGCGAGGCGACGCTGGTCAAGAAGCTGGAGGAACTGGGCATCGGCCGGCCTTCCACCTATGCCTCCATCCTGCAGACGCTGCGCGACCGCGCCTATGTGCGGGTGGAGAAGAACCGCTTCTTTGCCGAAGAGAAGGGCCGGCTGGTCACCGCCTTCCTGGAACGTTTCTTCGCGCGTTACGTGGAATATGATTTCACGGCGGGCCTTGAAACGCAGCTCGACGATGTTTCGGCCGGCGATGAAAGCTATCTCGATCTGCTGCGCGCCTTCTGGGCCGATTTCCAGCCCAAGACGGCCGAGGTGATGGAGCAGCGGCCATCGGACATCACGGTGGCGCTGGACGAATATCTGGCGCCCTATCTGTTCCCGGATAAGGGCGACGGCGTGGACCCGCGCCTGTGCCCGCGCTGTTCTGCGGGGCGGCTTTCGCTGAAGACCGGGCGGTTCGGCGCGTTCGTCGCCTGCTCCAACTATCCGGAGTGCAAGTACACGCGGCCGTTCGCCAGTGAAAATGGCGCCCAGGCCAGTGATGGCCCGCTGGAATTGGGGGCGGACCCGGTGTCGGGCGAGATGATCACCCTGCGCTCGGGCCGCTTTGGCCGCTTCTTGCAGAAGGGGGATGGCGACAAGCCGCCCCGCGCCTCCATCCCCAAGGACGTGAGCATCACCGGCCCCGAAGACCTGGACTGGGCGGTGAAGCTGCTGGGTCTGCCGCGCACCATCGGGCCGCACCCCGAAACCGGTGAGCCGATCACCGCCAGCATCGGCCGCTATGGGCCCTATCTGGCGCACAACGGCAGCTATGCCCGCCTCTCAAGCACCATGGAGGTGTTCGAGACCGGCATGAACGCCGCCGTGGTGAAGCTGGCCGAAGCCGCCGCCGCCAAGGCCAACGGCGGCCGCCCGGTGCGCGGGGCTGCGACCGCGCTGGCCGAACTGGGCGCGCACCCGGAAACGGGCGCTGCCGTGCGCGTGCTCTCCGGCCGCTATGGGCCGTACATCAGCGATGGCACCACCAACGCCAACGTGCCCAAGGGCACCGAACCGACCGCCGTGACGCTGGACGAAGCCGTTGCCCTGCTCGCCGCACGCGCCGCCGCCGCGCCGGCGAAGAAGGGCAGGAAGGCGCCGGCAAAGAAGGCTGCGGCCAAGAAGCCGGCTGCAAAGAAGAAGGCTGCACCGAAGAAGACGTAAGTACTGCCTCCGGCGGGCAGGGTCGCGAACCCTGCACCCGTTTGATTTTGCTGGCCCGTGTTTCGCGTGCGCCATCCAGCGCCGCAGGCAGGGAATTCTAGCCTGCGGCGCTGTTTTGGTTACAGAAGCGCAGAACAAACAACCGGGTGCAGGGACGAGTCCCTGCCCGCGGCGGGTCCCATCGAAACATCGTTTCGATGGGTGCCCTCGGAGGCCTTTTCTGCCTTCGCGTCAGCGCGCCAATGCTGCGCTGATCTCCGCCCCCTTGGCGGCCTTGAGGGCGGCGCACTGGCCGATGCGTTCCTTGGTCTGGCTCAGCTCCAGTTCGCCGCCGCCCAGGATGGCGAGGTTGGGGCGGATCAGGTTTTCGACGCGGTCGATGGCCTCCCGGCTGCAATAGCCGTCGAAGAAGCCGATCACCCCGCTGCGCGCGAAGCCGGGGAAGCTTTCCACCACCGTCTTGAAATTGTTGGCAACATACTGGGTGGTGGCATCGCGGCTACTGCGGTTGAAGGTGAGCGAGGCGAGGATGGTGGTGCGCTCGCGGCTGATCAGGCCTTCGCCCATCGCCAGCTTCTGCACATGGGAGACAGCCTCGGCGCCTTCCACGGCGCCCAGTGCGCTGGCAGCCTGTGCGCGGAACAGCGGATCCTGCGACGCCTTGAGCGCGGCATAGAGCCGGTCTGCCGTCGCCACCCCGCCTTCCTGCACCGCCACGGCGAGCGCCGTGCGGCGATAGACGGGCGCCAGTGCGGCCGTTTCGCCCGCCATGTAGCGGGTTGCGGCGTCCTTCAGGCGGGCGCGCAGGGCCGGGTCACGCGCCTGCAGGGCCAGCACCGGCACCAGCGATTCGCGCCAGCCCTGAATGCGCGGGTCGCTCACCGGCTGGGCCGGATCGAAGCCCTGCATCTCCGGCCGGGTGGCATAAAGGCGCTGCATCAGCGCGCGATAGGCGGGCAGCTCGGCATCGGACAGGGTGGTGTCGGCCAGGCCGGCCAGCTTGCCGACCATTTCCAGCGCCGGCCGCCGCGAACCGTGGCGGGCCAGTGCCTCTGCCGCCTTGACGACGCGGGTGAAATCGGTGCGTCCGGCGGCGAATTCGGCCCAAAGGCTGTCGGCCACCACCATCGCCTCCCGCTCCGGCAGCGTGGGTGCGGCGGCGATCAGCCGATCCCAGCCGGCCTCATCCATGCTGAACCGATAGTAACCGGCGCCGCCCGCGTTGGGCACCAGCGCGGGCGCGGTGCCGACCAGCGCCGGCAGGGCGGCATTGGAGTCCTTCAGCAATGTGCAGGCCTTGCCTTCGCCGCGCGACAGGCAGACGGGGATCTGCCAGCGCCTGAGCATGCGGTCAGTCGCGATGCCCAGCGGCACATAGCGCGACTGGCTGATCATGATGCCATCTGCGCCATCACGCACCGTCACCAGCGGCACGCCGGTCTGATCGGTGAAGCTCTTCAGCGCCGGAACCACATCGGGATTGCCGCTGGCTTCCGCCACGCTGGCGAAGAAATCATCGGCGCTGGCGTTCCGGAAGGCATAGCGGTTCAGGTGCAGCTGCACGCCCTTGCGGAAATTGGCTTCGCCCACGAAGCTTTCGAACATCGAGACGGTTTGCGCGCCCTTCAGATAGGTGATCGAATCAAAGGCGCTGATCACCTGATCGTTGCGGGTGATTTCCTGCCGGATCGGCCGGCCGCGGCCCAGCGAGTCCGTTTCCATGGCGATGAAGGCTTCCGCCACCTCGCCCGAGGCAATGTCGAGCGCGCCGTTCCAGCGGTGGGCGGCCTTGTTGCCCATCCATTCGGCAAAGCTCTCGTTGAGCCAGATGTCGGTCCACCAGGTCGGCGTGACGAGATCGCCGAACCACTGATGCGCCAGCTCATGCGCGGCGACCACGCCGAAGCGCCGCAGCTGTGAGGGCGGCGGGGTGTTGCCCAGCAGGATCAGCGTGTCCTGGAACAGGATCAGGCCGGCATTCTCCATCGCACCGCCCATCACCGGCGAGGCGATGAAGTCGAGCTTTTCATAGGGATAGGCGATGCCGAAATAGTCTTCCAGGATGCCCACGATCTTGGGCGTCTCGCTGAGCGTGGTATCCATCCGCCCGGCCTGGCCCTTGGTGCCGATCACCCGGAAGGCGAGCGGGCTCTTGCGGACGGCGTTGGCCGGGATGGTGGCTTCGCGCACGTCGAAATCGCCGACGCCCACCGCCACCAGATAGGTGGGAAGCGGCTTGGACGGCGCGAACCTGTGCGTGGTCCAGCCGGCCTTGGTGGTGGCCGCCACTTCCGGCGTGTTGGCGAAGGCCTTGAGGCGGCTCGGCACGGTGAGCGAGACGGTGAAGGGGACCTTGAAGCCAGGCTCGTCAAAGCCGGGGAACATGCGGCGCGCGTCCAGCGGTTCCATCTGCGTCCAGGCATACCAGTCCTCACCCACCTTGGCACGGAACAGGCCCTCGGCGCCTTCGCGGAAGCCGGTGCTGTAATCGAAGCGGAAGCTGACCTTCCCGGCCGGCAGATTGCCCGGCAGATCGAGCCTTGCCACGCCCGACGGATCAACGTCGGTCCATGTGGCCTTCATGCGCCTGCCGCCGGCCAACACCTCGGCGCGTGCCACCTTCAGGCCCAGGCCGTGCAGGAACACGGTCTTCGTCGGCGCCTTCACCTCGGCATCGATCTCGACATGGCCGCTATAGTCGGCCTGCGCCGGATCAACCTTCAGATCGATGCGATAGGCGACTGGCGTCACCGTGTCGGGCAGGCGACCAACAGGCACCTCCTGTGCAAAGGCAGGTGCGGCAAGCAGGGTGGCGGCAAGCAGGGCGGAACGGCGCATCATGGTGTCTCCCCTTCAGGAACGATGCGCCGTCGTGCCGTGCCGGGCCGGCCAAGACAAGTCAGAGAATATATTTTGACAGGTCGGTGTTGCCGGCGATCTCGCCCAGCTCGCGGGCCACGAAGGCGGCGTCCACGGTCACCGTCTCGCCGCCCTTCTCGCTGGCTTCAAAGCTGATGGTTTCCAGCAGTTTCTCCATCACCGTATGCAGCCGGCGGGCGCCGATGTTCTCCACCGTCTCGTTCACCTGCGCCGCGGTGCGGGCGATGGCGTCGATGCCGTCCGGCGCGATGGCGAGCGTCACGCCCTCGGTGGCCAGCAGCGCCGCATATTGGCGGATCAGGCTGGCATCGGTGTCGGAGAGGATGCGGCGGAAATCATCCTCGGTCAGGCCCTTCAGCTCCACCCGGATCGGCAGGCGGCCCTGGAGTTCGGGCAGCAGATCAGACGGCTTGGCGACATGGAAGGCCCCGGACGCGATGAACAGCACATGGTCGGTCTTCACCGGGCCATATTTGGTGGCAACGGTGGTGCCTTCGATCAGCGGCAGCAGGTCGCGCTGCACGCCTTCCCGGCTCACGCTGCCGCCGCGCACGTCAGAAACCGCGATCTTGTCCACCTCGTCCAGGAACACGATGCCGTTGGCTTCCGCATTGCGCACGGCCTCGCGCTGGATCTCCTCGTCATCAAGACGCTTGTCGCTCTCCTCGGCGATCAGCGCGGCCCAGGCGGCGTCCACCTTCATCTTGCGGCGCTTGGGTAGCCGGCCGCCCATGGCCTTCGCCATCATGTCAGACAGGTTGATCATGCCCACCTGCCCCGGCTGCATGCCGGGCAATTCGAAGCTGGGCGCGGCTTCGGCCACCTCGATCTCCACCTCGCGGCCCTTTAGGTCACCGGCCTCGAAACGCTGGCGGAAGGCGAGCCGTGTCGCCTCGCTGGCATCCTTGCCGACCAGCGCATCGAGCAGGCGGGCCATGGCGGCGTCGTGCGCCTTGTCCTTCACCGCGGCGCGGCGCTCCTCGCGCGCCTGCCGGATCGATTCCTCGACGAGGTCGCGGATGATGCTGTCCACATCGCGGCCGACATAGCCGACCTCGGTGAACTTGGTCGCCTCCACCTTGATGAAGGGGGCATTGGCGAGCTTCGCCAGCCGGCGGCTGATCTCGGTCTTGCCGCAGCCGGTGGGGCCGATCATCAGGATATTCTTGG
>ERZ1066122.75-NODE-75-length-112396-cov-10.546541_pt1 | contig 112396 bp, 101 predicted proteins | sample MGYA00382769_ERZ1066122 | MGnify/ENA primary metagenome ERZ1066122 (study PRJEB33369, sample SAMEA5778352) | biofilm metagenome | biome: Industrial cooling water; feature: Water cooling tower basin; material: Biofilm | place: United Arab Emirates | collected...
GGGATGAGGCGGAAAACCGCCTACATGCCCAGAAAGCGATCCTGCTTTGGTGCTTCGGACGGATTGGATGACGATGTTCACGGAGGTCGACCGGACTGAGGTCGACCGCACTCTCGGCTTTGCGATCCTGGATCGCCACGCCCGCGGCCGGCTGGTCCGGCTCGGGCCGGTGCTCGACCAGATCCTTGCCGCCCATGCCTATCCGCCGGCGCTCGAGCGGGTGCTGGCCGAGGCGCTGGCGCTGACGGCGCTGCTCGGCTCGACGCTCAAGGAAGACAGCGGCCAAATGACGCTCCAGGCGCAGACCGAGGGCGGCGTGGTGGACCTGCTCGTCTGCGACTATCAGGGTGGCGCGCTGCGCGGCTATCTGCGCTACGATGCCGAGCGGTTCGCGGCGATGCCGGCCGATCCCTCGCTGTTCGCGCTGTTCGGCACCGGTTACCTGGCGATCACGTTCGACCAGGCCGTGACCGGCGAACGCTATCAGGGGATCGTGCCGCTCGAAGGCGCGTCGCTCGCCGATGCCGCGCAAAGCTTCTTTGCCCAGTCCGAGCAGATTCCGAGCCTCGTCCGCCTGTATCACCGCGCCGACCGCGGCGGCGGCATTGCCGGCGGCGTGCTGCTCCAGCACCTGCCGGAGGGAGAGCAGGGGCGCGACCGGCTGCACACCCGGCTCGATCATCCGGAATGGCAGCATGTCGAGGCGCTGGCCGCGACGGTGACGGCGGCCGAGCTGACCGATGCCGATCTGCCGCTCGAGACGCTGGTCTGGCGGCTGTTCCACGAGGAAGGCGAGATCCGCGTGCTCGGCGGCGCCCAGATCAGCCGCGGCTGCCGGTGCAGCGCGGAACGGATCATCGACGTGCTGTCCCGCTTCCCGGCGGACGAACAGGCGGAAATGGCCGACGCGGACGGCGTGGTGCGCGTGGATTGCGCATTCTGCGCAATCAGCCACCCGATTCCGCTCGATAGGCTCAGCCGCGCGGATTGAGGCGCTTTGGTAACGCCTTTAGTCTAGGATCGCCGCGAGGCCGCGGGAGAAAGGACGGGATGCGCCAGGGCTGGAGATTGGCGGTGCTGCTGGCAGCGGCGGCCGGGCTTGCCGGTGCGGCGGAAGCGCCGCGCCCGAACGTGCTCGCCCGCATCCAGCCGGGCCAGTGGGTGCTGCGCGGCCTCGACGGATCGACGCCGACCCGCGCCATCTGCCTCACCGACCCGACGGTGCTGCTGCAGCTGAACCATCCGGAACTGGCCTGCAGCCGCATCGTGCTCGAGGACGGCGCGACGAGCGGCAAGGTCCATTACAGCTGCCCCGGCCACGGCCATGGTGACACGATGATCCGCGTCGAGACGCCGACGCTGATCGACATTGTGAGCCAGGGCATCGTCGACAATGCTCCGTTCAACATGTCGATCGAGGGCCGGCGCGTGGGCGAGTGCGCCGGCCGCGTCCGCACCGCCCCCCGTCCGGAGCGCCGTTAAGCCGGGGTTTACCGTTGCCGGGGTAGAGACGGGACGTGTCGAGTAGGCACGCTTTCCTCCCTGAAGGCCGTAAGGCTTTTCCTCGGGTCGTTCCATCTGGAACGGCCCGTCTTTTTGGTGCCTCCGCCGCACCGCGCTTGTCCCACCGGTTTTTTTTCGCCACCTTTCCGCATCGGATCTGACGGAGAGCGGGATGGACATTGACGCGGTTCTACAGGCGCAGCGCGCTGCCTTCGGCGCGGAGCTGCCTGTCAGCAACGTCGTCCGGAAGGACCGGCTGACCCGCGCGATCCGCATGCTGGTCGACAATGCGGAGGCATTCTGCACGGCTCTGTCGGACGATTTCGGCCATCGCAGCCGCGAACAATCGATGATGACCGACATCGTCGCGAGCATCCGGCCGCTGAAGCACGCCCGCAAGCATGTCGATCGCTGGTCACGGCCGGAGCGGCGACCGCTGCAATTCCCGCTGGCGCTGCTCGGCGCCCGTGCCCGGGTGGAGTATCAGCCGAAGGGAGTGGTGGGCGTGATCGCGCCGTGGAACTTTCCGATCCAGCTCACCATGGCGCCGCTTGCCGGCATCCTCGCCGCCGGAAACCGGGCAATGGTCAAGAGTTCGGAGTTCACGCCCCGTGTCGCGGCGCTGTTCGAGGAGATCGCGCCGCGCTACTTCGATCCCCTCGAACTCAGTTTCGTGAGCGGCGGCGCCGATGTCGGCCAGGCCTTCGCCCGACTGCCTTTCGATCACCTGATCTTCACCGGCGCGACCCCGGTCGGCCGCCACATCCTCCATGCCGCGGCCGACAATCTGACGCCGGTGACGCTGGAGCTCGGCGGCAAGTCGCCGACGATCATCGGACGGTCGGCCGATCTCGCCCGCGCGGCCGAGCGGATCGTGCTGGGCAAGCTTCTCAACGCCGGCCAGGTCTGCCTGGCACCCGATTATCTGCTGGTTGCCGAAGAGCAGGAAGAGGCGGTGATCGGCGGCCTCGTCCGTGCGGCCTCCGCGCTCTATCCGCGGCTGCTCGACAATCCGGACTATACCGCCGTCGTGAATGCCCGCCACCATCTCCGGCTGACGGGCTATCTGGAGGATGCGGCGCAGAAAGGCGCCGAGGTGATCGAGGTCAATCCCGCCGGCGAGGATTTCGCCGCCTCCAACGGCACCAAGCTGCCGCTCTACATCGTCCGCAATGCGCGCGACGACATGGCCCTCATGCAGGACGAGATCTTCGGGCCGATCCTGCCGGTCCACCGCTATCGCCGCATCGAGGACGCGATCGATTTCGTGAACGGGCGCGACCGGCCGCTCGGGCTCTATTATTTCGGCGAGGACGCGACCGAAGAGCGCAAGGTGCTGGAGCGGACCATCTCCGGCGGCGTCACCGTCAACGACGTGATCTTCCATGTCTCGATGGAGGACCTGCCGTTCGGCGGCATCGGTCCATCGGGCATGGGCGCCTATCACGGCATCGACGGCTTCCGCACCTTCAGCCATGCCCGCGCCGTCTATCGCCAGCCGAAGCTCGATGTCGCCCGGCTGGCGGGCTTCAAGCCGCCTTACGGCCCGGGCACCCGCAAGGCGATCGCCCGCGAGCTGAAGGACTGAGCCGCCGCCAATCCTTGCATGTCGGCGCGGCCTCCGGCACCCTTAATCCGTCGTCCGAATTCCAGGATCATCCAATGAAGACAGGTATTTCAGGCATGAAGCGCGCATCGGCGCTGGCGCTCGTCCTGGCCGCCGGGTCGGCCGGCGCGGCGCCGCCGCCGGCACAGCCGCGACCCACCGCCGCGGCCGCGGACGCATTCGTCGCCCAAGCTGAACGGGCGCTCCACGACTATTCGATCGACGCGAGCCGGGTCGCCTGGATCAACAACACCTACATCACCGACGACACCGATGCGCTGTCCGCCAAATATGGCGCGATGGGCACCGAGCTGTCGGTGCGGCTGGCGAAGGAAGCGGCCATCCATCAGCAGGTCGACAAAGTGGCGCCGGACACGAAGCGGAAGCTGGACATGCTGCGCGGCGGCCTGGTGCTGCCGGCCCCGACCACGCCCGGCGCGGCGGCCGAGCTGAACGAGATCGCGACGCGCCTCAACTCAGCCTATGGCAAGGGCAAGGGCACTCGCCGCGGCGAGCTGATCAACGGCAACGACATCGAAGCGGCGATGGGCACCAGCCGCGATCCGGACGAGCTGAAGGAAATGTGGACGAGCTGGCACGACAATGTCGGCCGGCCGATGCGGCAGGACTATGCGCGGATGGTCGCGATCGCGAACCAGGGCGCAAAGGAACTCGGCTATCCCGATGTCGGCGCGATGTGGCGGTCGCAATATGACATGCCCGCCGATGAGTTCGCGCGGCTGACCGACCGGCTGTGGAACCAAGTGAAGCCGCTCTACAACGAGCTCCACTGCTACACACGGGCAAAGCTCAACGCCCGCTACGGGGCGGAGGTGCAGCCGGCGACGGGACCGATCCGCGCCGATCTGCTCGGCAACATGTGGGCGCAGGAATGGGGCAACATCTACGATGTCGTCGCCCCCGCCGGCGCGGGCGAGCTTGGCTACAATATGGGCGAGCTGCTCAAGGCGAAGGGCTATGATCCGCTGAAGATGGTGAGGACCGGCGAAAGCTTCTTTTCGTCGCTCGGCTTCGCGCCGTTGCCCGAGACCTTCTGGCAGCGATCGATGTTCGTGAAGCCGGCCGACCGCGACGTGGTCTGCCACGCCTCTGCCTGGAATGTGGACGCCAAAGACGATCTGCGCATCAAGATGTGCATCAAGGTGAATGGCGATGATTTCGTGACCGTCCACCACGAGCTTGGCCACAATTACTATCAGCGGGCGTATAACGGCCAGAGCTATCTCTATCAGACCGGCGCCAATGACGGGTTCCACGAAGCCGTCGGCGACACCATCGCGCTGTCGATCACGCCCAGCTATCTCGTCCAGATCGGCCTGCTCGACGAGGCGCAGGTGCCGAGCGCGGACAAGGATATCGGGCTGCTGCTCCGTCAGGCGATGGACAAGGTGGCGTTCCTGCCGTTCGGCCTGCTGGTCGACAAGTGGCGCTGGGGCGTCTTTTCAGGCCAGATCAAGCCGGCCGGCTACAACGCCGCCTGGTCGGCGCTGCGGCTCCAGTATCAGGGGATCGCGCCGCCGGTGGAGCGCGACGATGCTGTCGCCTTCGATCCGGGCGCCAAGTATCACGTGCCCGGCAATACGCCCTATATGCGCTATTTCCTCGCGCGGCTGCTGCAGTTCCAGTTCTACAAGGCGGCTTGCGAACAGGCCGGCTGGACCGGCCCGCTGCACCGCTGCTCCTTCTACGGCAATCAGGACGTCGGCCGGCGGATGAACGCGATGCTGGCGATGGGCGCCTCGAAGCCCTGGCCGGACGCGCTGGCGGCGTTCACCGGCAGCCGCGACATCTCCGGCGACGCGATGGTCGAGTATTTCCAGCCGCTGATGGCCTGGCTCAAGGAGCAGAACCAGGGCCGCACCTGCGGCTGGTGAGCGGCGCGGCCCCGCCGTCGTCGGAGCCGCGGCGCGGCGTCAGGGCAGGCGCTCCGGCACCATGTTCTCGTCGGCGATCATCGCCTCGAACTGGTCGGTCGAATCGGTGCCGTCCGCCTGGTGCGCGGCGACGTCCGGATCGTCCATCATCGGCCCGTCCTCGACGGCATAGCGCTTGCCGCGTCCGCTCAGCGCGAGATAGCCGAGCGCGGCAATGCCGCCCAGCACGGCCGCCGCGGCCCATGGCCGCATCTGCGCTTCGAGCGCGAGGCTCTGATGGCGGACATAGGTGTCGCGGTTGCCGTAGACGTCGCCGTCACGCGGCGGCGTGAACAGATTGTCCTTGTAGCCCGGCCGCGGCGGCTGATCGATCGTCTGGGCGGAGAAGCCGATCATCTCCATCACCTTGTCGGTCATGCCCGGAGCGACATTGCCGAGCTTGCTGATCATCAGCCCGGTGCCGCCGACGGTCAGCTCGCGCTTGCGGTTTTCGGCGGCGAACAGAATCGCCCGGGCGACGAGTTCGGGGTCGTAGACGATCGGCGGGATGCGGGCCGGCTTGTCCAGCTTGTTGCGGGCATGCTCCGGATAGGGCGTGTCCATGCCGTTCGGCTTGATCAGCGTGACCGAAACCGGCGCCTCTTCCACCGCCAGCTCCATCCGCAGCACGTCGGTGAAGCCGCGGATCGCATGCTTCATCGCCGAATAGGTGCCCTGGTAGATCATCGCCCGTTCGGACAGCACCGAGCCGACATTGATCAGCGCGCCGCCGCGCCCTTTCAGCTCGCGCGCGGCGTAGAGCGACGCGGCGACCATGCCGAAATAGCCGACGTCGAACACCCGCCGATGCTCTTCCATCGTCGTGTCCTCAAGCTTGCCGTAGAGCGCCACGGCCGCGTCGTTCACCCAGGTGTCAAACGGCCCGAACCGCTCGGCGCAATAGGCGCCGATCCGTTCCGCCGCGTCTTCATCCGCCATGTCGGCGACACAGACGCCGGCGCGGCCGCCGCGCACTTCGATGCCGTGCGCGGCTTCGTCGAGCGCTTCCTTGTTGCGGGAGACGAGAACGACGCGAGCGCCCTCGGCAGCAGCGCGGCGGGCGGTCGCCAGGCCGATCCCGCTCGAGGCGCCGGTGATGACGATGATCTGGTTCGAAACCGGTTTCAGTCGCACGGCCATGTCGTTTCCTCGTCCTTGCTGGGTTCGCCAGGGGAACGCATGGCGGCGGGTGGGTTTCCGCCGGTCGAGCTTGCCCGCCTCGTTAGCGGAAAGGCGGCTCGTTGAACGCGCGCAGCTTGCGGCTGTGCAGCCGGTCCCCCTCGCGGCGCAGCTCCGCACAGGCCTCGATGCCGATCCGCATATGCTCGTTGATCGCCCGCTCGTAGAAGCGGTTGGCCTGGCCCGGCAGCTTCAGTTCGCCATGAAGCGGCTTGTCCGAAACGCAGAGCAGCGTGCCGTAGGGGATGCGGAAACGATAGCCCTGAGCCGCGATCGTGGCCGATTCCATGTCGACGCCGACCGCGCGCGACTGGGAGAAACGCAGCGCCGAGCGGCTGTAGCGCAGTTCCCAGTTGCGGTCGTCGGTGGTGACGATGGTGCCGGTGCGCAAGCGGCGCTTCAGCACCTCCGGCGATTCGCCCGAGACCGTTTCGGCCGCGCGGGCGAGCGCCTGCTGCACCTCGGCGATCGCCGGAACCGGGATTTCGGGGGGCAGCACATCGTCCAGCACGTGATCGTCGCGCAGATAGGCGTGGGCCAGCACATAGTCGCCGATCCGCTGGCTGGGACGCAGGCCGCCGCAATGGCCGATCATCAGCCACGCTTCGGGCCGGAGCACGGCCAGATGATCGGTGATCGTCTTCGCATTGGACGGCCCGACGCCGATGTTGACGAGGCTGATGCCCGCCGTGTCGCCTGCCATCAGGTGCCAGGCGGGCATCTGGTGGCGGCGCCATGCGAAATCGGCGATGGCATGTTCGGGATCGACGGTGTCGCGCGTCATGAAGAGACCGCCCGGGCCGGACAGGGCGGTGTAGCGCTCGTCCTCCCGCAGCATCTTGCAGGCCCATTGAACGAACTCGTCGACGTAGCGGTGATAGTTGGTGAACAGGATGTAGCGCTGCACATGTTCGGGCGGCGTGCCGGTATAGTGGCGCAGCCGCGCGAGCGAGAAATCGGTGCGCAGGCCGTCGAACAGCGCCAGCGGGCGGGGCGTGTCGGGATCGTCGGCAGGCAGGCCGTCGGCGATCTCGTCGCCGATATGGGCAAGCTCCGTCGCCGGGAACCAGCGGGCGAGTTCGGCCGGCGCCACGCCTTCCAGGGTCAGGTCGTGGCCGGGATCGAGCACATAGGGGAAGGGGATCTCCTGCCGGCTGGCAGCGACCTCCACGGTCACGCCATAGCCGGAGATCAGCAGATCGAGCTGCTCGGCCAGGTAATCGGCGAACACCCGCGGCCGGGTGATCGTGGTGCTGTAGAGGCCGGGGGCGACCAGCCGGCCGAAGGCGCGGAGCGGCGCCGGGGCCGGCCCGTCGCTGCCGCGATAGCGGATGCGCAGCTCAGGATAGCAGAACAGGCCCGCGTCCCGCGCTTTCGGATCGGGGCGGGTGCCGTCGACCACATAGGCCGCGATGGCCGACTGGAGCGCGGCGACCGCGCCATCATAGATGCGCGCGAGTTCGTCGATCAGCGCGCCCGGGGTTTGTTCCGTCATGACGGGCGAATAACGACCCGTCATGACGCAAACAAGACGCGAGCTGCGCGCGCGTGCCGCCGGGGCTCAGAGCTGGCCCAGCATGTGCTCCGCCGAGCTCACCCGGAATTCGCCCGGCGCTTCGACGTTCAGTTCCCTGACGACGCCGTCCTCGACGATCATCGAGAAGCGCTGGCCGCGCAGGCCCATGCCGAACTTCGCGCCGTCCATGGTCAGATCGACCGCCTTCACGAAATCACCATTGCCGTCGGCCAGCATCGTGACCTTGCCGTCGGCACCGGCGGACTTCGCCCATGCTGCCATCACGAACGCGTCGTTGACCGCGGTGCACGCGACCTCGTCGACGCCCTTCGCCTTCAGCTCGTCGATCTTCTCGACAAAGCCCGGCAGATGGCGGGCCGAGCAGGTGGGCGTGAACGCGCCCGGAACGGAGAAGAGCGCAACCTTGCGGCCGGCGAAGAAGGCGTCGGACTGGACCTGCTCGGGGCCGGATTCGGTTGCCTTCACGAACGTGACGCTGGGAAGCTTGTCGCCGACTTGAATGGCCATGGATCGTTCCTCCTTGCTCGCCCGATTCGGGCTCCGGCGGCTAGGTCGGCCGCGCCGGGCGGCGCGTCAAGCACGGCGGCAAGAGGTTGGGGTTTGCCGCAACCGTGCCTATAGTCGGTCCATGACGGCGCCCTTCCTCACCGGCCAGCTGCTGCTTGCCTTTCCGGGCATCGGCGATCCGCGGTTCGAGCGGGCGGTGATCGCCCTCTGCGCACATGACGAACGCGGCGCGCTTGGCATCGGCATCGGCCGGCTGGCCCCGCGGCTAGGCTTTCACGCGCTGCTCGAGCAATTCGACATCGATCCCGGCAATGCCCCCGACGCGCCCGTGCATATCGGCGGACCGGTCGAGCCGCAGCGGGGTTTCGTCCTCCACTCGCTCGACTGGGGCGGCCAGGACACGATCACCGTGGACGGCCGCTTCGCGCTCACCAATACCGTCGACATCCTGCGCGCGATCGCGGAGGGGAGTGGCCCGTCCCGCTGGCTGGCGGCGCTCGGCTATGCCGGCTGGAGCGACGGCCAGCTGGAGGCGGAAATGACGCGCCACGGCTGGTTCACCACCGAGGCGACGGAGACGCTGATCTTCGACACCCCTGTCGAGACCCGCTGGGCGGCGGCGTTCGAGAGCGCGGGCGTCGATCCGCGCTTGCTCTCCCCGATGGCCGGGCTCGCCTGACGCGACCGTCATAAAGCCGTCACCGCGCCGTCATAGGGCGGCCTCCGGGGCAGCATGGAGGCTGGGATGGCGAGCGGGCAGGCAGCGACGGTAAAGGCGGTCGGGGCCGCCGCGATCCAGCACCGGGGGCTGTCGAAGCAAGGCCTCCTCGAACGCGCCTTCGCCTTCGCCTTTCGCGGGCTCGTCTACGCGCAGATCTGGGAAGACCCGGCCGTCGACATGGCCGCGCTCGACATCCAGCCGGACAGCCGCATCGTGACCATCGCCTCGGGCGGCTGCAATGTCCTGTCCTATCTGACCGCCGATCCGGCGCGAATCGTGGCGGTCGATCTCAACACCGCGCATGTCGCGCTCAACCGGCTGAAGCTGGTCGCAGCGCGCCACTTGCCGGACTATGGCGCCTTCCGCCGCTTCTTCGCCGATGCCGACAGCCCGGAAAATCTCCGTGCGTATCGCCAATATGTCCGCCCGCACCTGGACGAGACGTCGCGCCGCTACTGGGAAGGGCGGGACATGATCGGCCGGCGCCGGATCAAGGGCTTTGCCTCCGGCATCTACAAGCGCGGCCTGCTCGGCAGCTTCATCGGCCTCGCTCATGCGGTCGCCCGCCTGTACCGAGTCGATCCGCGCGAGATCCTCGCCGCCGGCTCGATCGAGGAGCAGCGGGCGATCTTCGAGCAGCGCTTCGCGCCGGTCTTCGACAAGAAGTTCGTGCGCTGGCTGACCGACCAGCCGGCGTCCCTGTTCGGCCTGGGCATCCCGCCGGCCCAGTATGAGGCGCTTGCCGGCGACGAACCGGACGGCATGGCGGCCGTCCTCCGCGCGCGGCTGGCGAAGCTCGCCTGCGATTTCGATCTGCGCGAGAATTACTTCGCCTGGCAGGCGTTCGGCCGCGGCTATGGCAAGGCGCCCAACGCACCGCTGCCGCCCTATCTGCAGGAAGCCAATCACCGCGCGGTGGTCGAGCGCGTCGAGCGCGTCGAGGTGCGCCATGCGAACTTCGCGGAGTATCTGCGCGGCGAGCCGGCGCAGAGCCTCGACCGCTACGTCCTGCTCGACGCGCAGGACTGGATGACGGACACGCAGCTGACCGACCTGTGGACGGAAATCACCCGCACGGCGCGGCCCGGCGCGCGCGTGCTGTTCCGGACCGCGGCGGAACCGAGCCTGTTGCCGGGCCGCGTGCCCGACGCCCTCCTCAACCTCTGGCACTATGCGGAGGCGGAGTCCCAGGCCTTCACTCGGGCGGATCGCAGCTCGATCTATGGCGGCGTGCATCTGTACGTGCTGAAGGGGTGATGCGCGGCACCATTGCCGATCCGGCACCTGCCGCCGCCGGACGGATGGATGCGATCTACCGGACGCAGCGGCATATCTACGACCTCACCCGCAAATATTATCTGCTCGGGCGGGACGCGCTGATCCGGGATCTGGCGCCGCCTCCGGGCGGATCGGTGCTGGAGGTCGGATGCGGCACTGCCCGCAATCTGATCGCCGCCGCGCGCGCCTGGCCCGACGCCCGCTGCTTCGGCTTCGACGTGTCGCCCGCAATGCTCGAGACGGCGCGCGCGTCGGTCCGCAAGCGCGGCCTGGCGTCGCGCATCCGGCTGACCGCCGGCGATGCGACGGAGTTCGATTCGATCGCGCTGTTCGGGGAAGCCGGCTTCGACCGCGTCTTCCTGTCCTACACCCTGTCGATGATCCCCGACTGGCGCGCCGCGCTCGATCAGGCGGCCCGCGCCGTGCGCCCCGGCGGACGGCTGCACATCGTCGATTTCGGGCAGCAGGAGCGGCTGCCCGCGACGTTCCGGCGGCCGCTGTTCGCCTGGCTGGCCCTGTTCGAGGTGACGCCGCGGGCGGAGCTGGAAGACGAACTCGGCCAGCTCGCCGACCGGGCGGGGATGATGCTCGACTTCCGCCCCCGCTACCGCGGCTATGCCTGGAGCGCGGTGCTGAGCCGCTAGCACGCCCGGGCGGCGGCGATCCCGGGCGCAGGGCGTCCCTGCCTCAGCCGCGGATCAGGAAGCCGAGCGCGACGGCGGTCCCGATCGCGATGACCAGCATCCGCAAGGTGGCCGGACGGAGCCGGCTTGCCAGCCGCCCGCCGACCGCGCCGCCGGCCAGCGCCCCTGCTGCCATGACGGCCGCCGCGTCCCACGCGACGAGGGCGGATCCGGCGAGCACCGCCACCGCGCCCAGATTGGCAGCCAGCGCCAGCAGCTGCTTCAGCGCATTGAGCCGAGCCAGGCCATCCGCCAGCGTCAGCCCGAGCACGGCAAGGAAGATCACGCTCAGCCCGGCTCCGAAATAGCCGCCATAGATCGCCGCGGCGAACACCGGGGCGAGCGCCCAGCCGAGGCCGAGCGAGGCCTGCCGGGTGGCAAGCCGTCCCCGGATCGCATCCTGCGCCGCCAGCAGCGCGCAGCCTCCGAAGAGCAGATAGGGCACGAGCGCCGTGAACAGCCGGGCGCTGCTGGCAAGAATCAGCATACCGCCGAGAAGGCCGCCGGCAAGCGCCGCCGGGGCGAGCACCGCCAGCCGGCGCCGCTGTCCGACCAGATCACGGGCCTGGCCGATCGCGCCACCCACATATCCGGGCAGCAGCGCGACGGTGTTGGTCACGTTGGCGGCAAGCGGGGAGATCCCGGCCGCGACCAGGGCGGGAAAGGTCAGGATGGAGCCGCCGCCCGCGAGCGCATTGACCGCACCGGCGCCAAGCGCGGCAACGAACAGGAGCAGGAGCTGCCCTGCGGTCATGCCGGAAGCCTTCCGGCGGCCAGCGCTCGCGGCGGCAGGCGATGGCCCGGACCGGCAGGCAGAGGCGACGCGCGCCTCAGGCGGCCAGCCGCAATTCCAGCCGGCCCCAGATTTCCGTGAGTGCCGCCGTCAGCGCGGCCATCATCTCTTCGCTGTGGTTCGGGCCGGGCGTGAAGCGCAGCCGCTCGGTGCCGCGCGGCACGGTCGGGAAGTTGATCGGCTGCACGTAGACGCCGTATTCGGCCAGCAGGATGTCGCTGATCCGCTTCGCCTTGACCGGATCGCCGACAAGCAGCGGCACGATATGGGTGGTGGAGGGCATCACCGGCAGGCCGGCTTCGGCGAACATCCGCTTCAGGGTGGCGGCGGCGCGCTGCTGGCCGTCCCGTTCCGCGCTGCTCGACTTCAGGTGGCGGACGGCCGCGAGCGCCCCGGCGACCAGCACCGGCGCAAGGCTGGTGGTGAAGATGAAGCCGGGCGCGTAGGAACGGATCACGTCGACGATCACCCGATCGGCCGCGATATAGCCGCCCATCACGCCGAACGCCTTGCCCAGTGTGCCTTCGATGATGGTCAGCCGGTGGGCGACCTCGTCCCGCTCCGAAATGCCGCCGCCGCGGGCGCCGTACATGCCGACCGCATGAACTTCGTCCAGATAGGTGAGGGCGCCGTAGCGATCGGCGAGATCGCAAATGGCGGCGATCGGCGCGATATCGCCGTCCATCGAATAGACGCTCTCGAAGGCGATGAGCTTCGGGGCGTCCGCCGGCTCGGCGGCCAGCAATTCTTCCAGATGGCCGAGATCATTGTGGCGGAAGACGCGCTTCTCGCAGCCCGAATGGCGGATGCCGGCGATCATCGACGCATGGTTGAGCGCGTCCGAAAAAACAATGCACCCCGGCAGCAGCCGCCCGAGCGTCGCCAGGGTCGCTTCGTTCGAGACATAGCCGGAGGTGAAGAGCAGCGCCGCCTCCTTGCCGTGGAGATCGGCGAGCTCCGCCTCCAGATCGACGTGATAATGGGTGTTGCCGCCGATGTTGCGCGTGCCGCCCGAGCCGGCGCCGACATCGTGCAACGCGGCTTCCATCGCGGCGATCACGGCCGGATGCTGGCCCATCGCGAGATAATCGTTCGAGCACCAGATGGTCACCGGCCGCGGCCCGTTATGGCCGGCGAAGCAGCGCGCATCGGGGAAGGAGCCCCGATTGCGAAGCACGTCGATGAACACGCGGTAGCGGCCTTCGCCGTGCAACCGCTCAATGGCCTGCGCAAAGACCCGCTGATAATCCACGCCGTCCGCCCACGCTGTCCTGACCCGGCGCTCCATATCCGTTCCCGGCCGAGCGGGCCAGCGCGAACGACTCGCGATCCGGGGCCGGACGAGGGCAGCCGCGACCGTGCCTGGCTCCGCCGCCCGCGCGCCCTTGGGACGCGCCGGATCAGAGCTGTTCCAGCCCCGCCAGGCCGTGCGCGGCCAGCGCCGGCCGGAGCGCATCGGTGTCGGCATTGCGCCGGGTGAAGACGGCGACGCCGGGGCCCGGCGCGGCCGGCCAGTCCTGGCCCGCCGTCAGCGCGGTGATCCGGCGGGCAATGCCCTCCGCACCGTCGACATAATGCAGGTCCGCCGCGGCGCGCAGTTCCGGTTCGATCAGGCGGAAATGGGTGCATGCGAGCACCACCGTGTCCATCGCGGCGCCACCCGGCTGGTCGCGCAGTCCGGCCAGGCTGCGCGCGATCACGGCCGGGTCCGGCGCCGTGCCGCGGAGTTTGGCTTCGGCAAGAGCGACGAGTTCGGGCGCGCCGTGACGGAGGACCGTGCAATCGGCAGCGAACTCGGCCGCCAGCCGGTCGACATAGGGCTGGCGGACCGTCGCCTCGGTTCCGAGCACGCCGATCACCCGGCTGGCCGAGAGCCGCGCGGCCGGCTTGATCGCCGGCACGGTGCCGACCACCGGCACGTCGAGCGCGCCGCGGACATCGGCAAGCGCGATCGTCGACGCGGTGTTGCAGGCGATCACGGCCAGCCGCGGCCGGTAACGCTCGACGAGCCGCCCGAGCAGCGCCGGCACACGCGCGGCGATCGCCGCTTCGGACTTGGTGCCATAGGGATAAAAGGCGCTGTCGGCAGCGTAGACGACCGGCATCGCCGGCAGCAGCGCGCGGGCGGCGCCGAGGACCGACAGCCCGCCGACGCCGGAATCGAAGAACAGGACGGGTCTCGGATCGGCCATGGCCGGGCGCCTTACCGCCTTCGGCGCATTTTGGGGAGTGCGCGGGCGCGGCCGGCCGCCGCTGCCACGCACGGCTTGCAGGCCCGGCCCCAGGCCCTATGCTCGGCACGATGGGGGTGGAGATGTCCTGGCTGATGCCTGTCCTCGGGCTGGTGCTTGCCTATCTGCTCGGCTCGATCCCGTTCGGGCTGCTGCTCACGCGCATGGCCGGCGCCGGCGACGTGCGAACGATCGGATCCGGCAATATCGGCGCGACGAACGTGCTGCGGACCGGGCGCAAGGGCCTGGCCGCCGCGACGCTGCTCCTGGATGCGCTGAAAGGCGCGGCCGGGGTGTGGGTGGCCGACTGGCTGGCGCCGGGCGGAGCGGGTGCACTGATCGGGGCGGCGGGCGCCTTTGCCGGGCATTGCTGGCCGGTGTGGCTGGGCTTTGCCGGCGGCAAGGGCGTCGCGACGCTGGGCGGCGTCGCGTTCGGGCTGTGGTGGCCGCTCGGGCTTATCTATCTCGCGGTCTGGCTGTCGGTGCTGTTCCTCACCCGCTATTCCTCGGTCGGCGGCCTTGCCGCCGCGGCGGTCGCGCCGGTCGCGGCGGCAGCGGCCGGGCTCAGCGGTGCCGCGCTGCTGTTCCTCGGCCTCGGCGTCCTCGTCTTCTGGAAGCATCGGGCAAATCTCGGGCGTCTCGCGGCCGGGACCGAACCGCAAGTCGGCAGCCGGCGTGGCTGAGGCGGACGGCCGCCTCGCGCGGCTGCGGCTGATCCGCACCCCGCATGTCGGCCCCGTCACCTACCGGCAGCTGCTCCAGCGCTTCGGGACGGCGGAAGCGGCGCTCGCCGCGCTGCCCGCGCTCGCCGCGCGCGGGGGGCAGCCCCTGACGGAGATTGCAAGCGTCGATGCGGCGGCGCGGGAGCTGGCGCGGATCGACGCGCTCGGCGCCGGCACGCTGTTCCTTGACGACCCCGGCTATCCGGCCGCACTGCAGGCGATCGACACCGCACCGCCGCTGCTGATCTGGCAGGGGGACCGGGCACTGCTCGCCCGCCGGACGGTCGCGATGGTCGGTGCCCGCAATGCCTCCGCCGCTGCCTGCCGCTTTGCCCGCGGCCTCGCTGCCGATCTCGGTGCGGCCGGCATCGCAATCGTCTCCGGCCTCGCCCACGGCATCGACACGGCCGCCCATCAGGGCTCGATCGGAACCGGCACCATCGCCGTCATCGCCAGCGGCATCGACATCGCCTTTCCGCCCGAAAATGCCGAGCTGCAGCAGCGCATCGCGGCGGAAGGGCTGCTGCTGGCCGAGCAGCCGCCGGGCACCGAGCCGCGCGCCCGGCACTTCCCCTACCGCAACCGGATCATCGCCGGGCTGGCGCTCGGTACCGTCGTGGTCGAGGCAGCGCCGCGGTCCGGCTCGCTGATCACCGCGCGCCTGGCGGCGGAGATGGGCCGCGACGTCATGGCGGTGCCGGGATCGCCGCTCGATCCGCGCGCGCAGGGCTGCAACCTGCTGATCCGCGAGGGCGCGATCCTCGTCCAGAGCGCCGCCGACATTCTGGAGCAGATCGGGCCGATCGACCCGCGCGCGGTCGCCGATCCGCGGCGCGGCTATGCCGCCGATCCGCCCGGGGGCGATGCCTCTGCGGCGGAGCGGGCGGCGATCCTCGCCCTGCTCGGCCCGACGCCGGTGCCGGTCGACGAGCTTGTGCGCCAGGCCGGCGTCCCGCCCGGCACGGTGCAGCTCATTCTCCTCGAACTCGAACTGGCCGGGCGGCTGGAACGCCATGCCGGCGGGCGCGCGAGCCTGGTCAGCGGATGAGCGGCGTCGCACGGCGCTTGCCGCCGCTTTACCTGCAAGTGCTGATCGGGATCGCCGCGGGCGTTGCCCTGGGCTGGGCCTGGCCTTCGGTCGGGGAGGCGATGAAGCCCTTGGGCGACGCCTTCATCAAGCTCGTGCGGATGCTGATCGCGCCGATCATCTTCCTGACCGTCACTCTCGGCATCGCCCGCGTCGGCGACCTCCGCGCGGTCGGCCGGGTGGGGCTGAAGGGCCTTCTCTATTTCGAGGCGGTGACGACCCTGGCGATGCTGATCGGCCTGGCGGTGGTGAACATCCTTCGACCGGGCGCCGGCATCGGCGCCGATCCGGCGACGCTCGATCCCGGCGCCGCAGCCCGGCCGGGCAACGGGCCCGCGGGCGTGACCGAGTTCCTGCTCGGCATCATCCCGGACAGCCTGATCGGCGCGTTCACCAGCGGCGAGCTGCTGCAGGTGCTGCTCGTGGCGATCCTCGCCGGGATCGCGATCGCGACGATGGGGGCACGCGCCGGAGGCGCGATCCGGCTGCTCGACGGCGCGAACGACATCATGTTCCGGATCATCGCGCTGGTGATGCGGTTGGCGCCGATCGGCGCGTTCGGCGCGATGGCCTTCACGATCGGCCGCTACGGCGTCGGCACGCTGGCGCAGCTCGGCGCGCTGATGCTGTCGGTCTATCTCACCTGCGCGCTGTTCGTGATCGTCGTGCTGGGCGGCATCGCGCGGGCGAGCGGCTTCAGCCTGTTTTCGTTCCTGCGCTACATCGGTGCCGAGATCCTGATCGTGCTCGGCACCTCTTCGTCCGAGACGGCCTTGCCGCGGCTGATGGCCAAGCTTGAAGCGCTGGGCTGCGCGAAGCCCGTCGTCGGGCTGATCGTGCCGACCGGCTACAGCTTCAATCTCGACGGCACGTCCATCTACCTGACGATGGCGGCGGTGTTCATCGCCCAGGCGACGGGCACCGAGCTCAGCCTCGCCCAGCAGGCCGGGCTGATCGCCATCCTGCTTGTCACGTCGAAGGGCGCCGCGGGGGTCACGGGATCGGGGTTCGTCACGCTCGCCGCGACGCTGAGCGCGCTCGACACGGTGCCCGTTGCGGGGATCGCGCTGATCCTCGGCGTCGATCGCTTCATGTCGGAAGCGCGCGCGATCACGAACTTCATCGGCAACGGCGTCGCGACCGTCGCCATCGCGCGCTGGGAAGGCGCGCTCGACGTCGAGCGGATGCGGGCGGTGCTGGCAGGCGACGCACCGGCGCCGGACGCGACCGCCCCCGAGCGCAGCTGAGCGCGCCTCCGGCCGCGACGGCCGGCCGCCCGCTGGACGACCGGCCGCTTGGCCCGCGGCTCAGAAGCGCGCGGTCAGCTGCACGCCGTAGAAGCGCGGTTCGGCGGGAATGAAGGTCGGGATGCCGAACGCGCCGCCGGTGTTGCCGGCGTCGAGGAGATAGTCCTCGTTGGTCGCGTTGCGGATGAAGCCGGCGACTTCGAACCGGTCGTCCGCAAAGCTCACGCCGGCCCGCGCATTCACGAGCGTGACGGCGTCCTGCGAGATTTCCGGCCGGTTCGGCAGCTCGAAGAAGATCCGGCTGCGGTAGGTGACGCTCGGCGTCGCGAAGACGCGCATGCCGTTGCCGAGCGGCGCGTCGATGGTGAAGCCGACCGCACCCTGCCACTCCGGCTGGAGGCGGAAGCGCGCGCCCCGGAACGTGGGCGCGAAGTTGGGATTGTTGTCGATCCCGCCATCGATGTAGCCGACATTGCCGAACAGCGAGAGCCAGGAGGTGGGCTGGATCTGCAGTTCGGCCTCGACGCCGAAATTGCCCGCATCGCCGGCGCTTTCGGTCCGGGTGATGCCGTCGGCGCCAACCACGCTGACCTGGAAGTCCCGATACTTCTGGTAATAGACGCCAAGCGTGCCGGAGACGATGCCGGCACGGCCCTTCAGGCCGACTTCATAGTTCCAGACCGTCTCTTCCGGCACGTTCTGCAGACGCGGCAGCGCGCCGCCCGGCACGCGCCGCGCGTCGAGCTGGACGACCGGCGAGCGGCGGCCCTTCGAGATCGTGCCGAACACGTTGACGTCGCTGCTGATCCGGTAAAGCACGTTGAGACGCGGCAGGACGGCCGTGAAGCTGTCTTCGGCCCGGAAGGTCTGGCCGCCGGTATCGACCTGGTTGCTGATGAGCGGCGTGTCCGGGAGGAGCGGGCTCAGCTGGGCGAGCCGCCCGATCGGCGCTTCGGCACGGAAGCCGGAGCGACGCTTTTCGATCAGCAGGCGCACGCCGCCGGTGATCTCGAGCGACGGCACCGGCAGCCAGGTCGCGTCGGCGAAGACCGAATATTGATCATTGCGCCCCTGGTTCTCGAACACCGAGCGGTAGGGGATCTGGGTGAAGGCACCACCGGTCAGCAGGCTCGTCGCCTGGGCGGCGGTCACGACACCCTGGGCATTGATGCAGGGCAGGCCCGGCACCAGCCCCGCCGCGCATTGCAGGAACGTGCCTTCTTCCGACGAGAAGGGGACGTTCTGGCGGCCGTCTTCATGGAAATAGTTCCAGCCGAAGAAGCCGCGGAAATTGTCGCTCGTATAGCCGAAGCGGGATTCGTGATTGAACTGCCAGCCGGTCGCGAGCTCCGCGAACTCGAGATACCAGGCAGCCGAGCCGTCGGCGTCGAAGATTTCGAGGCTGTCGAATTCGCGGTAGCCGTTCACCGTGGTGAAGGTCCAGCCATCGGCGAAATCATAGCTCGCGGTCAGGTTCACGTCATAGACGTCGCGGTCAAGGCCGAGCCGCTCGGCGCCGAGCACGTCGCGCGACAGCGGCGAACCGCCCAGAAAGGCGGGGCCGAACGGATTGGCCGGGCCCGCCGTCGTCGGCAGCCGCCCGGAAATGAACGGCGTGCCGCTGTTGCGCTGGCGGTCATAGGTGCCGATCAGATCGACGGTGATCGCGTCGTTGGGGGTGTAGCGCAGCGAGGCCCGGAAGCCGAGATTGTCCTGCGCGTAGAGATCGTCCTGGTTGGGGGCGAGATTTTCGACATAGCCGTCCCGCTTGCGCCATTCGCCGGCAAAGCGGGCAGCGATCACATCGTTGCCGATGTTGACGAAGCCCGAGAGCAGCCGCTGGTCGAAATTCCCGTAGCCGCCGGTCAGCGACCCCGAAAAGCCCTCTTTCGGGCGGGCGGACGTGATGCTGATCGCGCCGATCGCCGAAGCGGTGCCGAACAGCGTCGCCTGCGGCCCCTTGATCACTTCGATCCGCTCGACGTCGTAAATCGCCTGATAGGCGCCCCGCGAGCGCGAGATGTCGACGCCGTTGTAATAGAGGGTGACGCGCGGGCCCTGCTGGGCGGAGCCGCTGTCCGAGGTGATGCCGCGGATCACGATGCCGGGATTGTTGGCGCTCTGTTCCTGGATGTTCAGGCCGGGCACGTAATTGGACAGCTCGTCGAGATCCTGGACGCCGAGTTCCCGGATGCGGGCGCCGGAGACGGCCGAGACCGTGATGGGCACGTCGACCAGGCGCTGTTCGATCTTCTGGGCCGTGACGATGATGTCGGCCGCCGATCCATTGTCCGCATCGGCAAGCGTCTCGGCCGGCTGCGCTGCGGCCTGGGCAAAGGCGGCCGCCGGCGCAAGGAAAGTCGAGGCCAGCAGGCTGGCATGAAAGAGTGTACGGATGGTCATGCGTTCCCCCATAAAGCGGGGGCCTGTTGACGGCGGGCGGTGACGCGTTCGCTTCAGAACCGCGTCAGACGCGTGACAGCCGAAGAAAAGCTCCGATCCGGCTCGAGCGGGGGCATCAGCCCAGCATGTCGGCGATGCCGGCCGCCGCCTGGCGGAGCGGATCGAGCAGGCTCCATTCGCCGCGCGCGATCTCGACATGATCGCGGAACGCGGCGGCGCCGGCTGCGCCGAGCTGGCCAACACGGACGAGCGCCGCAAAGGCGATCGCCGCGGCATCGGCGGGAGAGGCGACGTCGAGCAGGCGCTCGATCTTGCGGAGGTCCATTTCGTCCATGCGCTGCGGATAGCCGGCGCGGTCGGCCCGCGCGACACGGCAAACGCATCGCGGCCCCATCCGAAAGGATAGGGCGCCCGCGGCCCCGTCAGCCGATCAGCCGCTCGACGATCATGTCCGCCGCCGCTTCGGCGGTGAGCTGGGTGGTGTCGATGTGCAGCTCTGGCGCCGCCGGCGGCTCATAGGGGCTGTCGATGCCGGTGAAGTTGCGCAGCTCGCCGGCCCGCGCCTTGCGGTAGAGGCCCTTCACGTCGCGCGCCTCCGCGAGCGCAAGCGGGGTGTCTACGAACACTTCGACGAACTCGCCCGGCGCCATCATGTCGCGCACCATCTGCCGCTCGGCCCGGAACGGCGAGATGAAGGCGGTGATCACGATCAGTCCGGCATCGGTCATCAGCCGTGCGACCTCGCCGACGCGGCGGATATTCTCGATCCGGTCGGCGTCGGTGAAGCCGAGATCGCGGTTGAGGCCGTGCCGGACGTTGTCGCCGTCGAGCAGGAAGGTGTGCCGGTTCATCCGGACCAGCTTCTTCTCGACGAGGTTGGCGATGGTCGACTTGCCCGCGCCCGACAGGCCCGTCAGCCACACCACGGCCGCCCGCTGGTTCTTGAGCTCGGCGCGCCGCTCGCGGGTGACGTCCAGCGCCTGCCAATGGACATTCTGGCTGCGGCGGAGCGCGAAGCGGATCATCCCGGCTGCCACCGTCGCGTTCGTCACCTTGTCGATCAGGATGAAGCCGCCGAGATCGCGCCCCGTCTCATAGGGTTCGAACACCAGCGGACGATCCGTCGCGACCTGGGCGACGCCGATCGCGTTCAGCTCCAGCGTCTTCGCGGCCAGCCGGTCGCGGGTGTTGACGTTGAGCTGGTATTTGGGGGGCTGGACCGTGGCGGAGACCGTCTGCGTTGCAAGCTTCAGCCAATAGCCGCGGCCGGGCAGCAACGGCTCTTCGTCCAGCCAGACCAAGGTTGCTTCGAACTGATCGGCGACCTGCGGCGGATCGGCCGCGGCCGCCACCACGGCGCCGCGCGGGCAATCGACATCGTCGGCAAGCACGAGCGTGACCGACTGGCCGGTGCCGGCGCGGTCGAGATCGCCGTCCGCGGTCACGATCCGCGCAACCGACGTCTGGCGGCCGGACGGGAGCACCCGGACCGGATCGCCGGGCGCGACGCTGCCGGCCGCAATCAGCCCGGCGACGCCGCGGAAATCGAGATTGGGCCGGTTGACCCACTGCACCGGCATCCGGAAGGGCCGTCCCGCACCAGCCAGGTCCTCGACCGGCAGCCCCTCCAGCGTTTCGATCAGCGTCGGCCCGCGGTACCAGGGCGCGGACGGCGCCGGGCGGCAGACATTCTCGCCGGACACGCCGGACAGGGGGATGGCCCGCACGTCGCCGATGCCGGTCTCCGCCGCGAACGCGGCATAGTCGGCGACGATCCCGGCAAAGGCCGTCTCGTCCCAGCCGATCAGATCCATCTTGGTGACGGCGAGCACGACATGGCGGATGCCGAGCAGCCGGACGATCCAGCTGTGCCGCCGGGTCTGGGTGAGCAGCCCCTTGCGCGCGTCGACAAGGATCACGGCGGCGTCCGCCGTCGAGGCGCCGGTTACCATGTTGCGGGTATATTGTTCGTGGCCGGGGCAATCGGCGACGATGAACTTGCGGCGATCCGTCGTGAAGAAGCGATAGGCGACGTCGATGGTGATGCCCTGTTCCCGCTCGGCATCGAGCCCGTCGACGAGGAGCGCGAAATCGAGCTCGTCGCCCTGGGTGCCGATCCGGCGGCTGTCGGCCGCCAGGCTTGCCAGCTGATCGTCGAGCACTTGCCGGGTGTCGTAGAGCAGCCGCCCGATCAGCGTCGACTTCCCGTCGTCGACCGAGCCGCAGGTGATGAAGCGCAGCAGCGACTTGGCCCGGTGCTGTTCCAGCCAGGCCTGGATGTCGCTCACCATCGCCCCTCCCGCGGGCGGGGAGAGGGGCTGAACCGCCTCGCTGCCCATCAGAAATATCCTTCCTGCTTCTTCTTCTCCATCGAGGCGGAGGCATCCTTGTCGACGGCGCGGCCCTGGCGTTCGGACGTGGTGGCGGCGAGCATCTCCCGGATCACGTCGCCAAGATCGGTCGCCTCGCTCTCGACGGCGCCGGTCAGCGGGTAGCAGCCGAGCGTGCGGAAGCGGATCGAGCGCTCGACGACCGTCTCGCCCGGGCGGAAGCGGAAGCGATCGTCATCGACCATCACGATCATGCCGTCGCGCACCACGGTCGGGCGCCGCGCGGCCAGATAGAGCGGGACGATCGGGATGTTCTCAAGCTGGATGTAGTGCCAGATGTCGAGCTCGGTCCAGTTGGACAGCGGGAAGACGCGGATGCTCTCGCCCTTCGCCTTGCGGGCATTGTAGAGCCGCCACAGCTCCGGCCGCTGGTGCTGCGGATCCCAGCGATGGGCGGCCGACCGGAAGCTGAACACCCGCTCCTTCGCGCGGGCTTTCTCCTCGTCCCGCCGGGCGCCGCCGAATGCCGCATCGAAGCCGTGGGCGGTGAGCGCGGTGGTCAGCGCCTCGGTCAGCATCGTCCGGGTGTAGACCGGCGTCGGGGTGTCGAACGGATCGATGCCGGCATCGGCACCGGCCTGGTTGTGGTGGACGATCAGATCGATGCCGAGTTCGGCTGCCATCCGGTCCCGGTGCGCGATCATCGCCTGGAAGTCCCAGCCGCTCGCAATGTGCAGGAAGGGGAAAGGGGGCTTCGCGGGATAGAAGGCCTTGATCGCGAGGTGCAGCATCACCGAGCTGTCCTTGCCGATCGAATAGAGGAAGACCGGTCGCTCGCACTCGGCGACCACTTCGCGGAAGATGTGGATGCTTTCCGCCTCGAGCCGCTGGAGATGGGTGAGCTGGGGAACGACCGCCGACATGGCGGCGGGTGATGCGCGGCTTTGGCGGCCGCGGGAAGCAAAAATCGGCTGGGCCGGCCCAAGCCCCGCTATGCAAGCTGGGCTATGCGGGGCCGGCATAAGGCGGCAGCGGAACGCCATCGACCGCAGCGATCATCGCGTCCGCCCAGCGCTGCGACAGATCCCGGAAATAGGCATCGGACGGCTCGATCCGGTGCTGCACGTCGATGCGCGCGCCGCCGGCGCGGGAGACGAGGATGTCGATCGGCAGGCCAACCGCCAGATTGGCGCGCATCGTCGCATCGAACGAGATGAGGCCGATCTTCAGCGCTTCCTCGGGCGTGGTCTCGAAGCGCAGCGCGCGATCGAGCATCGGCTTGCCGTACTTCGCCTCGCCGATCTGCAGATAGGGCGTATCCGGCCCGCATTCGATCACATTGCCTTCGGAATAGACGAGAAACAGCCGATGCGCCTCGCCGTCGATCGCCCCGCCGACGAGCAGGCTTGCATCGAAGTTGACGCCGGCGGACTGATCAAGGCTGTCATTCCCGTCCCGCGCGAGCCGGATGGCGCGGCCAGCGGCGCGGGCTGCCTCGTAGATGCTCGGCACCGACTGCCAGCTGTCCATCTCCAGTGTTTCCGGATTGGGCACGCCGCGCATCATCCGCTGCAGCGCGCCCTGGCTGGTCGACAGATTGCCGGCCGAACACACGACGATCAGCCTTTTGCCGTCGCCGCCGAACACCCGCAGCTTGCGGTAGGACGAAATGTTGTCGACGCCGGCGTTGGTGCGGGTGTCGGCCATCATGATCAGCCCGCCCTGGACGAGCATTCCGAGACAATAGGTCATGAACGCTTCCCTGTTCCCGCTTCAATCCTGCCGCTGATCGCCGGCCTGGCCGGCACGGACGCGGACGTGCATCGCTTCCACGCCGCCGCCCCGCCTTGCCCCGCGCACCGGCGCCGCATCGAGATAGTCGAGGCCGATCGCGACGCGCAGATAGGCATCGGTGGTGCAGATCCCATTTGCCGGATCAAAGGCCACCCAGCCGAGATCGGGCACCCAGGCTTCCGCCCAGGCATGGGCCGCTTCCATCGCTTCGTGCCCGCTGCGGGCGAGATGGCCGGACACGTAGCGCGCCGGAATGCCGAGCCCGCGAGCCGCGGCGCAGAAGATGTGCGCGAAATCCTGGCACACGCCGGCCGACGCCGAAAAGGCGGTCGCGGCTGCCGTCGCCGAATCCGTCTCGCTGGCATCGAAGCTCATATGGGCGTGAAGCCCGGCCATCAGCGCATGAAGGGTCGGCAGCGGCGCCGGCTCGGCAAGGCCGGCCGCCCAGTCGCGGATCGTCGCATCGCTGCGGGTGAGCTCGGTCGTGCGCAGATAGACGGCGGGCGGCAGCGTCTCGACCGCCCGCACGATGCCGGCCGTGTCCACCACATCGGCCTCGCCGGTCACGGTCAGGGTCAGCCGCGAAATCGGGCCTTCGGCATAGAACATGATCAGATGGTTGCCGAAGGGATCGGCGCCTTCCCGCATCGTCCCGTCGACATCCGCATCGACGCGCCAGTGGCGGACATGCTGGCCGTCGCTGCTGCGCGGCCGCATCCGGAGCGCCTGGACGATGCCGGTTGCGCCCCGTTCGTAGGAATAGACGGTGTGATGTTCGACCTGGATGCGCATCAGAACTGGTACTGGCTCATGACCGACGCCGCCAGCCGGCTGTTCTCGGTCAGGAAGTCGCCGATATACTCGTGCAGCCCGGCCGCGAAGATCGCGTCCATGTCGCCATGCGCCAGCCGGCTGGAGAGCGCGACGGCCGCCCGCTGGGCCGGCCCCCGCCGGCCGCTCTCCTGCGCTAGCAGGTCGAGATAGCGAACCGCATCGTTCATGCAGGCGGCAAGGGAGCGGGGCATCCGCCGGTTGAGGATCAGCAGATCGGCGACAAGCCACGGCTTCACGCTGTCCCGGTAGACATGGTGGTAGGCAGTGAGCGCCGAGACGGTGCGCAGGATCGTCGTCCACTGGAAATAGTCGAGGCTGCCGCCGACCGGCTCGTCCCGCGGCAGCAGCAGATGGTATTTGACGTCGAGCAGCCGGGCGGTGTTGTCCGCCCGCTCGAGCGCGGCACCCAGCCGCAGGAACCAGTAGCTCTTGTCGCGCAGCATCGTCCGGTGGGTCGCGCCGTCGAAGGCGAGCGCCGCCGCCTTCACCGATTCGACGAGGCGAAGCAGGGCGGGGCGGCTCTCCAGCATCGTGCCGAAACGCTGCACGTCCAGCCAGGCTGCGTTGATCGCTTCCCAGACCTCGACGGTCAGCGCCGTCCTGACCGCCCGCGCATTCTGCCGGGCACGTTCGATACAGCAGCGCATCGACGACGGATTGTCGGGATCGAGCGACATGAACTGCAGCGCCGTCCGCTCGCCAAGATCCGGGTGGCGGTCCGAATAGGCCGCAGCGACGCCGGCCGCCGCGAGCGCACCCGACCAGGCGCCGATGTCACCGCCATAGCTGGACGGAAGCGCCGCCAGGCGCAGCGTCGCGTCCATCAGCCGCGAGACGAAATCGGCACGCTCGACATAGCGCCCGGTCCAGAACAGATCGCCGGCGGTGCGCGACAGCATGGCTATGGCGCCCCCCGGTCAGTCATCGAGCACCCAGGTGTCCTTGGTGCCGCCGCCCTGGGACGAGTTGACGACCAGCGACCCCGGCGTCAGCGCGACGCGGGTGAGCCCGCCCGGCACGATCCGGGTGCCGTGCCGGCCAGTCAGCACGAACGGCCGCAGATCGACATGGCGCGGGGCGACGCCTTCTTCGACGAGCGTCGGGCAGGTCGAGAGGGCGAGCGTCGGCTGGGCGATGAAGCGCGCGGGATCGGCCTTCAGCCGGTCCGCAAATGCATCCAGCTCCGCCCGGCTCGCATGCGGGCCGATCAGCATGCCATAGCCGCCCGAGCCGTCCACTTCCTTCACCACCAGCTCGTTCAGATGGGCCAGAACATAGGCGAGCGCCTCCGGCTCCCGGCACCGCCAGGTCGGCACGTTTTCGAGCAGCGGCGCTTCTCCCGTGTAGAAGCGAACGATCTCCGGCATGTAGCTGTAGATGGCCTTGTCGTCGGCGATGCCGGTGCCGACGGCGTTCGCGATGGCGAGATTGCCGGTCGCATAGGCGCTCATGATCCCCGGCACGCCGAGCGCCGAATCCGGCCGGAAAACCAGCGGATCAAGGAACGCGTCGTCGACCCGGCGATAAAGCACGTCGATCCGCATCGGCCCTTCGGTCGTCCGCATGTAGAGGATGTCCTCGCGGACGAAGAGATCACTGCCCTCGACCAGCTCGACGCCCATTTTGTCGGCGAGGAAGCTGTGCTCGTAATAGGCGGAATTGTGGTGGCCGGGCGTCAGCACGGCCACGGTCGGTTCGCCGCGGCAGCGCGGCGGCGCCACTGACTGGAGCGTCGCATAGAGAAGCTCCGGATAGGTCTCGACCGGCGCGACCCGGTGGCGATCGAACAGCTCGGGAAGCAGCCGCATCATCACGTCGCGATTTTCGAGCATGTAGGACACGCCGGACGGCGTCCGCACATTGTCTTCCAGCACGTAGAAGGTGTCGGGGCCGGTGCGGACGATGTCGATCCCGGCGACATGGGTGTAGATGTCGTAGGGCGGTCGCCGGCCGACCGCGCCGAGGCAGAATTGCGGATTGTGGAGCAGCAGCTCCTCGGGGATCAGCCCGGCGCGCAGGATCTCGCGCCCGCCATAGACATCCTTCAGGAACGCGTTGAGCGCGGCGACGCGCTGGGAAAGGCCGCGCTCCAGCAACGACCATTCCGCCCGGGAGATGATCCGCGGGATGATGTCGAACGGGATCAGCCGTTCCGCAGCCTGGGCGTCGCCATAGACCGCGAAGGTGATGCCGATCCTCCGGAAGAACAATTCGGCCTGGGCACGGCGCGTCTGCAGATAGTCAGCCGGGGTCTCGTCAAGCCAGGCCCGCACTGCGGCATAGGCCGGGGAGCCGGGTGCAGCGCCCATTTCGTCGAACGCGCTGCGGCCGTCCACCGTCGTTCCGTCCCCCTGAAGCCCGGTGGGAGTGTGTGCGGCGCCGCTCTCCAGCGCAAGCCGGGCGCGCCAAAAAAGTGCAGCGCCGCCGTCCCCCTGGAGCGGCGGCGCTGCATCGCGGCTCAGGCGAGCGCGCGAACCGCCAGCTTCCGGCGGCGCGCGGCCATCCCGGCCAGGCCGAAACCGGAGATCATCATCGCCCAGGTGGCCGGTTCGGGAACCGCCGGGACCTGCACGACGCCGATCTGGACCGTGGCCGTGGCCGCTTCCGGCGGCGGGTTGTTCTTGGTGGTGAGCGCGAAGAACGCGTCGAACGCGGTCTGGCCGAAGGTCGAGCGGGCGCCGAGATCGCTGAAGCTCACCGGGGCGAACGGCCCGTCCTCGACCCGAAAGTCCGGGCCGGTGTAGGTGAAGACCAGATTGACGAGATTGGGATCATCCGTCTGCCCGGGCGTCAGGAAGACCGAGCTGCTGACGGTTTCGGTCGACGCGACGACCTGCGGCAGGCCGGCGAAGACCGACCCTTCGATATAGCCGGCAAAGTCGAAGATCACGAGGCGATCACCGCTCCGCAACCCTTCGTCCGGACCCAGCGTGCCCTGATAATTGAACGTGAAATCATTCGCGCCGTTCGCCGACACGCCCTGCAGCGTGATGACCGTCGCGTCCGCCGCGCCGGCGATCCCCAAAGCTGCGGCCGCAGCCAATACCCACTTCTTCATACACAAGCTCCACTCACAAGAGGTGTCCCCACCTCTTTTCCGTGTCGGATCGATCGCCAGCGGCGCTGGCCGGATCGGCCCGACGCGCACAGAACCCGAGGAAGCGATCCCGGTTTCACAAAGGCTTTATCTTTTTTTCCGGTCGCTTCGTCCCGAATCGGGTCAGGATTGACCGGCCGGTCGAAGCGCCGCACAGCGCCCGGCATGCGCTTCTTCTCCGACAATGCAGCCGCCGCCCACCCGGCCGTGCTGGCCGCGATCGCCGCGGCGGACCGGATCGACACCGCTTACGACGGCGATCGATGGTCGGCACGGCTGGACCAGGCCTTTTCCGAGCTGTTCGAGACGCCGGTCGCCGTGCTGTGGGTGACGACGGGGACTGCGGCCAATTGCCTGGCGCTCTCCAGCCTGTGCCCGCCTTATGGCGGCGTCATCTGCCACCGCGACGCCCATATTCAGGTCGACGAGGCCGGGGCGCCGGAATTCTTCACCGGCGGCGCGAAGCTGTTGCTGGCGGACGGACCGGGGGCGAAGCTGTCGCCGGCCACCGTCGCCGCGCTGGCCGACGCGATCCGGCCGGACGTGCACCAGGTCCAGCCCCATGCGCTGTCGATCACCAACGCGACCGAATATGGGCGCGTCTATTCGCCAGAGGACGTCGCCGCGCTTGGTGCCGTTGTCCGCGCGCGCGGCCTCGGCTTCCACATGGATGGCGCGCGCTTCGCCAACGCGGTCGCGCATCTCGGCTGCACGCCGGCGGAGCTGAGCTGGCGCGGCGGCGTCGACGCGCTGTCGTTCGGCTTCGTCAAGAACGGTGGCATGGCGGCGGAAGCGCTGATCTTCTTCCGGCCCGAACTGGCCGCGGCGGCGCGGATCCGGCGCAAGCGGGCAGGGCATCTGCTGTCCAAAGGCCGCTACCTCGCCGCCCAGCTGCTTGCGCTGCTCGAGGACGGGCTGTGGCTCGCCAATGCCCGAGCCGCCAATGCGGGCGCCGCGCGGCTGGCGCAGGCTGCCGGCAAACGGCTCGTCCATCCGGTCGAGGCGAACGAGGTGTTCCTGCGGCTGACGGCCGACGAGGCAGCCGCGCTTCGGGCGCAAGGCTTCGATTTCTACGATTGGGGCCCGGGCGAAGCGCGGCTGGTGGTGAGCTGGGATCAAGGCGACGAGGCGATCCGGCCGCTCGCCGACGCAATCGCCTCGCTGTGAACGGCGGCAGCGAGGCGGCCGCGCCGCCGGCCCGCAGACTGTCCGCCGCCGTGCTGATCCCGTTCCTGGTGATCACGCTCATCTGGGGCTCGACCTGGCTGGTGATCCGCGATCAGCTGGGCGTGGTACCGCCGAGCTGGTCCGTCACCTGGCGCTTCCTGATCGCCAGCATCGTCATGTTCGGCTGGGCGGCGGCGACGCGGGCACCGCTGCGACTCCCCCGCCGGGCCTGGGCGATCACCATCGCCATCGGCCTCGCCCAATTCGTCCTGAACTTCAATCTGGTCTACCGCGCCGAGGCTTATGTGACGTCCGGCCTGGTCGCCGTGGTGTTCGCACTGCTGATCGTCCCGAATGCCGTTCTGGGCCGCATCTTCCTCGGCGAGCGGCTGTCGGCCCGCTTCCTCGCCTGTTCGGCCGTCGCGATGGCCGGCATCGCGCTGCTGTTCGCGCATGAGCTGCAGCAGGACGATGCGCGCGTCGGGGCGACGTTGCTGGGCATCGGGCTGACGCTGATCGCCGTGCTGTCGGCGTCGGCGGCGAACGTGCTCCAGGCGACCGCGGCCGCGCGTGCCGCGCCGATGGCGTCGATGATGGCGTGGAGCATGGCGATCGGAACCATGGCCAATGGAGCCTGGGCCCTGGCGACCGGCGGGCCGCCGGCTTTCGATCTCCGCCCCGGCTACATTGCCGGGCTGCTCTATCTGGGTGTGGCCGCCTCGGCGCTGGCGTTCATGCTCTACTACCGGATCATCCGCGAGATCGGCGCCGCGCGGGCCGCCTATTCGAGCGTGCTGATCCCGATCATCGCGATGGGCCTGTCGACCGTGTTCGAAGGCTATCGCTGGACCTGGACGGCCGCGGCGGGCGGGACACTGGCGCTGGCCGGGCTGGTTGCGGCACTGAGCGCGCGCAGGCCGGCGCGGTAATCGGGGTGGCGCGGCGCCCAGCCGAGTAGCCGCTTGGCCTTGCCGTTCGCGACGCGCCGGTTCTCGGCGTAGAAGCCGCGGGCCATCGGCGACAGCGTGTCGAGCGGGACGATCGGCGGCGGCGGCAGACCGAGCAGCGCCGCGGCATAGGAGATCACTTCGTTCTGCGCCGCCGGGAGATCGTCGGCGAGGTTGTACGCGCCGGCCGGTCCGTCGAACCCCGCCAGCACGCCCGCGACAATGTCGTCGACATGGACGCGGCTGAACACCTGGCCGGGTGAGTCGACGCGGTGTGCGCTGCCGTCCCGCACGCGATCGAGCGGCGAGCGGCCGGGCCCGTAGATGCCGGGCAGGCGGAACACGCGGGCGCCCAGTGCCAGCCAGTCGGCGTCCGCCTGCGTGCGGGCCGTCCGCCGGCCCCGGCCGGTCGGCGCCGTCTCGTCCACCCAGGCGCCGCCGGCATCGCCATAGACGCCGGTCGACGAAAGATAGCCGATCCAGGCGCTGGCGCGCGCCAGCGCCGGGCGGTGCCGCTCCAGCACGGGATCGGCGTCGCCCGCCGGCGGGACGCTGGAGACGATGTGGGTGGCGCGGCCGATCCGCGCCGCGACGCCGGCGACGTCGTCGATCGTCGACCGTCCGATGGTGTCGACCGTCCAGCCCCGCGCCGCCACCGCCGCGATCAGGCGGCCGGCGGTGTAGCCGGGACCGAAGACGAGCAGATGCGCCATGCCGTCCGTCTAGCGGCGGCCCGGGCGGAGGAAAAGCGCCTCCCCGGCAGGGCCGGAGAGGCGCCCGGGCTCAGAGCGCCACTTCGGCGACCTTGTCGTCATGATCCCGCTTGGGATCGCGACCGAACAGCGCCTTGACGCCGGCGAGGATGCTGTTCTCGTTCAGCCAGATCTGGGCCGATTCCGGGTCGAGGCGGATGAGCTGGAGGCTCGGATCGTCCTTGCCGCCCGGATACCAGGCCGCAACGTGTCCGTTCCACAGCCGATCGATCGTCTCCCGGTCCTCGTGCTTCATCAGCGTGCCATTGATCGTCGCGAAGACGTCATGACCCTTCGACACGAATGTCGCGATCGCGCGGCTGTTCTCGGCCATCTCCCGGACGATCGTGTTGCTCCGGGTGGTGAAGAAGTAAAGGTAGCGGCCGCCCATATCGTCATCGACGATCGCCGTCATCGGCTGGGCATGGCCGTCATCGACTCCGTTCGCGCCGAGCATGACCACCATGTCGGACGTGAGGGCTTTCCAGAACTTGTCCTGAATCTCGGCATCGCTTGCCATCAGCATGTCTCCTTCGGTTGCGCGCCGAAACAACCGGGGAGGGTGGCCGAGTGTTCCCCGGGGTCCGTCCGCGCCGCCGCGCGGGAGACCCCGGGGCTGGGCCGGATCAGAAGACTTCGAACAGCCCCGCCGCGCCCATGCCGCCGCCGATGCACATGGTGACGACGACATGCTTTGCCCCGCGCCGCTTGCCTTCGATCAGCGCGTGGCCGACCATTCGCGCGCCCGACATGCCATAGGGATGGCCGACCGAGATCGCGCCGCCATTCACGTTCATCAATTCGTTCGGGATGCCGATCCGGTCGCGCGAATAGACGACCTGGACCGCGAACGCCTCGTTGAACTCCCAGAGGCCGATGTCCTCGACCTTGAGGCCGAAGCGCTCGAGCAGCTTCGGCACCGCAAAGACCGGGCCGATGCCCATTTCGTCGGGCTCGGTGCCGGCCACCGCCATGCCGACATAGCGGCCGAGCGGCTGGAGGCCGCGGCGCTCCGCGACCTTCGCTTCCATCAGCACGGCGGCCGAGGCGCCGTCCGAGAGCTGGGAGGCATTGCCGGCGGTGATGTTCATGCCCGGTCCCAGCACCGGCTGCAGCGCGTGCAGCCCCTCCAGCGTCGTCTCCGGGCGATTGCCTTCGTCTTTGGCGAGGGTCACTTCCCGGTAGGAGACTTCCTTCGTCTCCTTGTCGGTCACCGCCATCATCGCGGTGACCGGCACGATCTCCGCGTCGAAGCGGCCGGCGGCCTGCGCAGCCGCGGTGCGCTGCTGCGACTGGAGCGCATATTCATCCTGCACCTCGCGGCTGACATTGTAGCGCTTGGCCACCACTTCCGCCGTCTGCAGCATCGGCATGTAGATGTCCTTGTGCATCGCGAGCAGCTCGGGGTCCGGCGCGACGCGCATCTGAGGCGTCTGGACGAGCGAGATCGATTCGACGCCGCCGCCGACCGTCACGTCCATCCGGTCATGGATGATCTGCTTGGCGGCCGTGGCGATCGCCATCAGGCCCGATGCGCACTGACGGTCGACGGACATGCCGGCAACCGTCACCGGCAGCCCGGCGCGGAGCAGCGCGGTGCGGGCGATGTTGGTCGCCTGATGACCCTGCTGGAGCGCCGCGCCCAGCACCACATCGTCGACCTCGGCGCCGTCGATGCCGGCGCGCTCGACGGCCGCGCGGATCGCGTGGGCGGCGAGGCTGGGCGAAGGCAGGTTGTTGAAGGCGCCCCGATAGGCACGGCCGATCGGCGTCCGGGCGGTGGAAACGATGACGGCGTCACGCATGGTCTTATTCTCCTGCGGATGATCAGATGAAGAACTGGCTGATCCATTCGGCGATCAGCGCCGGCTTGTCCTCGCCTTCGATCTCGAGCGTGTATTCAATCACCTGCTGCCACTGGCCGGGGCGCTTCTCGTCGAGCGCGAGCAGCTTGAAATGGCCGCGCACCCGCTTGCCGGAGCGGACCGGCGCCAGGAAGCGGGTTTTGTTGCCGCCGTAATTGACGCCCATCTTCAGCCCGGCCGGCCGCGGCATGTCGGTCATCTGCGTGAGCACCGGCATCAGCGACAGCGAGAGGAAGCCATGCGCGATGGTGCCGCCAAAGGGCGTATGCATCGCCTGTTCGGGGTCGACATGGATGAACTGATGGTCCCCGGTCGCATCGGCGAACTTGTCGATCATCGCCTGGTCGACCAGCAGCCATTCGGACGTGCCGAGCGGCTCGCCGACCCGGGCCTGCAGATCCTCGATCGACACTGTCGGCATGGCGTTCCTTTTCTCCGCAAACTGACGCATAGGCGCAGCGCCGCAAACCCCTAGGCTGCGGCTCCGTGCCCTGACAAGGGCGGGCGACCAGATGAGACCGAGAGCCATGAATTCCGTTACGTCACCACTGCGCTTCCAGTTGAACGCCCTGCACCGCGCCGCGGAGCCCGACGTGCTGCAACCGCTGCTCGAACGCGCCCGACTCGCGCCCGGCGAGCGCGACGGCGCGGTGCGCACCGCGCTTGGCCTGCTGGCCGATCTGCGCGCCGCCCAGGCGAGCGGCTGGGTGAACCAGTTCCTGCAGGAATACCGGCTGAACTCGTCCGAAGGCGTGGCGCTCCTGTCGCTCGCCGAGGCGTTCCTGCGGGTGCCCGATCCCGAGACCGCCGATCTCCTCATCGCGGACAAGCTGGGCGAGGCCGACTGGCGCGCCCATGCCGGCCGCAGTGCGTCCCGCCTCGTCAACTCGGCCACTTGGGGCCTGATCGTCGGCCGAGCGCTGGTCACGGAAAGCGGGCAGGGAGGGGTGCTGCGCCGCCTGATCGCGCGGGCCGGCGAGCCGTTCGTCCGCCAGGCCGTCGGCGCGGCGATGCGGATGATGGGCGAAGTGTTCGTGATGGGCCGATCGATCGAGGAAGCGATGCGCCGGATGCGCAAGCCCGAGCATCGCGGCTTCACCGCAAGCTTCGACATGCTGGGCGAGGCCGCGCGGACGCACCCGGACGCCGAACGTTATCTGCGCGCGTACGAGAATGCGATCGACGCGGTCGGCAGCGACGCCGCGGCCGGCCATTCGGTGTCGGTCAAGCTGTCCGCGCTCCACCCCCGCTACGAAGTGGCCCATTGGGAGCGGGCGGTGCCCGCCCTGACCGGCATGCTGGAGGGGCTCGCCCGGCGCGCCGCGGACAAGGGCATCGCGCTTACGGTCGACGCCGAGGAATCGGAGCGGCTGGAAATGAGCCTCGAGATCATCGAGGCGGTGGCGCGTCAGCCCGCGCTGCGCGGCTGGGACGGCTTCGGCATGGCTGTCCAGGCCTATAGCAAGCGCGCCCGCGCGGTTATCGCCTGGGCCGACGAACTGGCTGCCGCAACTGGCCGCAAGCTCGCCGTGCGGCTGGTGAAGGGGGCCTATTGGGATTCCGAAATCAAGCGCACGCAGGAAGCGGGCCTCGACGATTATCCGCTGTTCACGCGGAAGGCGGCGACCGATGTCTCCTATCTCGCCTGCGCGCGGGACATGCTGGAGGCCGCCAATCTGGCACCGGCCTTTGCGAGCCACAACGCGCTGACCGTCGCGACGATCGTGGAATGGGCGGGCGACCGGCGCGATTTCGAGTTCCAGCGCCTCCACGGGATGGGCGAGGGACTGTATGAGCGGCTGGTCCGCGAAGAGGGTCATCACTGCCGCATCTATGCGCCGGTCGGCGGCCATCGCGACCTCCTCGCTTATCTGGTCCGCCGCCTGCTCGAGAACGGCGCCAATTCGAGCTTCGTGCACCAGCTGGCCGATGCGCGGCTGACCGACGAGGAATTGCTGGCCGATCCGGTCGAACGGATCACCGCGGTCGGCGCCAGCCGTCATCCCGCCATTCCGCTGCCCCGCGACCTGTTCGCGCCGGAGCGGCGGAACAGCGCCGGCATCGACCTGCAGGACCGCCGGACGCTTGCGCAGATCGCCGGGCAGGTGGCGGAGCGTCGCGGCTTCACCCGGCCGCCGGAGGTGGCGCCGGCGGCGGTTGGTGCCCTCGTGGAGCGCGCCCGGGCCGCCTTTCCGGCCTGGTCCGCCCAGCCGATCGCCGCGCGGGCGGCGTGCCTCGACCGGTTGGCGGATCTGCTCGAGACCCATCGCACCGAGCTGATGGCGATCTGCGTGCATGAAGCCCGCAAGACCATTCCCGATGCGCTTGCCGAAGTGCGCGAGGCCGTCGATTTCTGCCGCTATTACGCGGATCAGGCGCGCGCCCATCTCCAGCCGACGGAGCTGCCCGGCCCGACGGGCGAGCGCAACGTTCTGCGCATGGAGGGCCGCGGCGTCTGGGCCACGGTCGCGCCGTGGAATTTCCCGCTCGCGATCTTCCTCGGCCAGACGGTGGCAGCGCTGGTCACCGGCAACACCGTGGTCGCCAAGCCGGCGCCGCAAACCCCGGCGATCGCCGCCCGCGCCGTGGCGCTGGCCCATGAAGCGGGGGTTCCGGCCGACGTGCTGATCCTGGCGCCGGGCGGCCCGGACACCGGCGCGGCGCTGGTCGCCGATCCGCGCATCGCCGGCGTCGCCTTCACCGGATCGACGGGGACGGCACGGAAGATCGCGCGCGCGCTGCTTGACGACGAGACGCGTCCGCTGACGCCGCTGATCGCCGAGACCGGTGGCATCAACGCGATGATCGTCGATTCGACGGCGCTCGCCGAACAGGTGGTCCAGGATGTGATCACCTCTGCCTTTCGCTCGGCCGGCCAGCGTTGCTCCGCGCTCCGGCTGCTGCTGCTTCAGGACGACATTGCCGAGACGACGCTCGAGATGCTGCGGGGCGCGATGGACACGCTCGTGCTGGGCGATCCGGCCGACCCGGCCACCGATGTCGGCCCGGTCATCGACGCGGCGGCGCACGCCCAGCTCATCGGCTATTGCGACAGCCGGCGGGACGATTGGCTGCACCGGCTGCCGCTTCCGGCAGCGGCCGATCCGGACATGTTCTTCGTGCCGCCGACGCTGATCCGGCTGCGCGACATCGAGGCGCTCGACCGCGAATGGTTCGGCCCGGTGCTCCATGTCGCGACGTGGCGCGCGGGCGCGCTCGAGGAGACGATCGACCGGGTGAACGCGAAGGGCTTCGGCCTCACCATGGGCCTGCACAGCCGCATCGCCCGCTCCGGCGAGACGGTCGAGGCGCTTGCCCGTGTCGGCAATCTCTACGTCAACCGGTCGATGATCGGCGCGATCGTCGGCAGCCAGCCGTTCGGCGGCGAGGGGCTGTCGGGCACCGGCCCGAAAGCCGGCGGTCCGCACTACCTGCCGCGCTTCTGCGCCGAGCGGGTGACGAGCACCGACACGACGAGCGCCGGCGGCAACGCGACGCTCCTCAGCCTCGACGATATCGGCTTCTGAGCGCCGGCGCCGCGGCGCCCCTTGCGCCCGGCGCCGCGGACGCCGATATCGCCCGGCCACAAGCCGCGACGCGCCCTCCCGCCGCGCCGGGAACGTGTCCGCACATTCGGCATTGTGGTTTTGAGAAAGTGCGGGCTAACATGGCCCCGCTGATGGTGGCCCGCGGGCCCGAAGGATGTAGTATGACGAAATTGAGCGGCGGGGACTCCAAGAGCACGCTCTATTGCTCCTTCTGCGGCAAGTCGCAGCACGAGGTGCGCAAGCTGATCGCCGGCCCGACCGTGTTCATCTGCGATGAATGCGTCGAGCTGTGCAACGACATCATCCGCGAGGAAACCAAATCCGCCCTCGTCTCCAAGAAGGACGGCGGGGTCCCGACTCCGCAGGAGATCTGCGACGTCCTCGACGATTATGTGATCGGCCAGGCGCAGGCGAAGCGCGTCCTGTCGGTCGCCGTCCACAATCACTACAAGCGGCTCGCCCATGGCTCCAAGGGCGCCGATGTCGAACTCGCCAAGTCCAACATCCTGCTCGTCGGACCGACCGGCTGCGGCAAGACCCTGCTTGCGCAGACGCTTGCCCGCATCCTCGACGTGCCGTTCACCATGGCCGACGCGACGACGCTCACCGAGGCGGGCTATGTCGGCGAGGATGTCGAGAACATCATCCTGAAGCTGCTCCAGGCCTCCGACTATAATGTCGAGCGGGCGCAGCGCGGCATCGTCTATATCGACGAGATCGACAAGATCAGCCGCAAGGCGGAGAACCCGTCGATCACGCGCGACGTGTCGGGCGAAGGCGTGCAGCAGGCACTCCTGAAGCTGATGGAAGGGACGACCGCGAGCGTGCCGCCGCAGGGCGGGCGCAAGCATCCGCAGCAGGAGTTCCTGCAGGTGGACACGACCAACATCCTGTTCATCTGCGGCGGCGCCTTTTCCGGTCTCGAGAAGATCATCGGCGACCGGCTGCAGGGCAAGTCGATCGGCTTCGGCGCCTATGTCGCGGCGCCCGAGGAGCGGCGCACCGGCGAGGTGCTGCGCCAGTGCGAGCCGGAGGATCTGCTGAAGTTCGGCCTGATCCCCGAGTTCGTCGGCCGCCTGCCGGTGATCGCGACGCTCGAGGACCTCGACGTCGACGCGCTGGTCAAGATCCTGACCGAGCCGAAGAATGCGCTCGTCAAACAGTATCAGAAGCTGTTCGACATGGAGGACGTGAAGCTGAGCTTCACCGACGAAGCGCTGGTCGCGGTCGCGAAGAAGGCGATCGTGCGCAAGACCGGTGCACGCGGCCTCCGCTCCATCCTCGAGGGCATTCTCCTCGACACCATGTTCGATCTGCCCTCGATGGACGGCGTCGACGAAGTGATGATCGACAAGGACGTGGTCGAGGGCCGCAAGGAACCGGTCCGCGTCTACGCGAAGAAGAAGGAATCCGGCGCCGCCTGACCGGGCGCGCCGGTTCGGCGAAAGGGGCGGTCCGCACCTGATGCGGGCCGCCTTTTTCTGTGGACGATCGGACAGGATCCTCCGGGGGTGCCCGCCCGGTGCATTGATGCGGCGCGCGCCTGCACCATATAATGGCGGTATCGCGCCGCCTGGCGCTCCGGAGTGATGATGACCCAGTCCTACCCCGTACTTCCGTTGCGCGACATCGTCGTCTTCCCGCACATGATCGTGCCGCTGTTCGTCGGCCGTGACAAATCGGTCGCGGCGCTCGAAAAGGCGATGACGTCCGACAAGCAGATCTTCCTTGTCGCCCAGCTCGATCCGGCGAACGACGATCCGGATCGCGATGATCTCTATGATGTCGGTGTGGTCGCGAGCGTGCTGCAGCTGCTGAAGCTGCCCGACGGCACCGTCCGCGTGCTCGTCGAGGGCAAGCAGCGCGCGGCGCTGGACCAGCTGGCGCGCGACGACGAGCATCTGAACGCGACCGTCACGCTGATCGAGGATCCCCGCAACGAGACCGTCGAGGCGAAGGCCCTGATGCGGTCGGTGATCGAGCAGTTCGAGAATTACGCGAAGCTCAACCGCAAGCTGCCGGCCGAGACCGCCGTGCAGCTGGCCGAGATCGACGATCCGTCGCGCCTCGCGGATGCGGTCGCCGCCAACATCACCGTCAAGGTGGCCGACAAGCAGGCCCTGCTGGTCGAGCTCGATCCGGCGCGGCGGCTGGAAATGGTGTTCGCTTTCATGGAAGGCGAGCTGGGCGTCCTCCAGGTCGAGAAGAAGATCCGCAGCCGTGTGAAGCGGCAGATGGAGAAGACGCAGCGCGAATATTATCTGAACGAGCAGCTGAAGGCGATCCAGCGGGAGCTGGGCAATGAATCGGAGGAGGATGGCGACGAGATCGCCGAGCTCACCGCCCGCATTGCGAAGCTGAAGCTTTCGAAGGAAGCGCGCGCAAAGGCGCAGGCGGAGCTGAAGAAGCTCAAGACGATGGCGCCGATGTCCGCCGAGGCAACCGTCGTGCGCAATTATCTGGACGTGCTGCTGGGCCTGCCCTGGGGCAAGAAATCGAAGCTGAAGCGGGACATCGCCGAGGCCCAGCGCGTCCTCGACGAGGACCATTACGGGCTGGAGAAAGTGAAGGACCGGATCGTCGAGTATCTGGCGGTCCAGGCCCGCACGAACAAGCTGAAGGGCCCGATCCTCTGCCTGGTCGGCCCGCCCGGTGTCGGCAAGACCTCGCTCGGCAAGTCGATCGCCCGCGCGACCGGGCGGGAGTTCGTCCGCCAGTCGCTGGGCGGCGTCCGCGACGAGGCGGAGATCCGCGGCCACCGGCGGACCTATATCGGTTCGCTGCCCGGCAAGATCGTCACGAACCTGCGCAAGGCGGGCACCTCCAACCCGCTGTTCCTGCTCGACGAGATCGACAAGCTGGGCCAGGATTTCCGCGGCGATCCCGCCTCGGCGCTGCTGGAAGTGCTGGATCCTGAACAGAACAACAAGTTCCAGGACCATTATCTGGAGATCGACATCGATCTGTCGGACGTGATGTTCGTCACGACGGCGAACTCGCTGCACCTGCCCCAGCCGCTGGTCGACCGCATGGAGATCATCCGGCTGGAAGGCTATACCGAAGACGGGAAGGTGGAGATTGCGCGGCGGCATCTGATCGCCAAGCAGATCGAGGCGCACGGGCTGAAGCCGGGCGAATTCGAGCTGACGGACGAGGGCCTGCGCGCCCTGATCCGCCATTACACCCGCGAAGCCGGGGTGCGGACGCTGGAGCGCGAGATCGCGAAGCTTGCCCGCAAGGCGCTGCGCAAGATCCTGGAGGGCCGCGCCGAGCGCGTCTCGATCACGCCCGATACGCTCGCCGAGTTCGCGGGCGTGCGGAAATATCGTCACGGCATCGGCGAGGAAGAGCACCAGATCGGAGCGGTGACCGGGCTTGCCTGGACCGAAGTCGGTGGCGAGCTGCTGACCATCGAGAGCGTGACCGTGCCCGGCAAGGGCCAGATCAAGACGACCGGGAAGCTGGGCGAGGTGATGCAGGAATCCGTGCAAGCGGCGTTCAGCTTCGTGCGGGCGCGCTCGCCGAGCTACGGCATCAAGCCGAGCCTGTTCGCCCGCAAGGACGTCCACATCCACTTGCCCGAAGGCGCCGTGCCGAAGGATGGTCCGTCGGCGGGCACCGGCATGGTCACCTCGATCGTCTCGACGCTGACCGGCGTGCCGGTGCGCAAGGATGTGGCGATGACCGGGGAAGTGACGTTGCGCGGCCGGGTGCTGCCGATCGGCGGGCTCAAGGAAAAGCTGCTGGCGGCGCTGCGCGGCGGCATCACCACTGTCTTCATCCCCCAGGAGAATGAGAAGGACCTGGCCGAGATCCCGGAAAATATCCGGGCCGGGCTGACCATCGTGCCGGTGACCCATGTCGACGAAGTGCTGGCGGGCGCGCTGACGGGACCATTGACGCCGATCGAATGGACCGAAGCGGATGAGCTTGCGGCGCAGCCGCCGCCGGGCGTCCCGACGCCGATCGGGGAAACCGAAGCGACCGTGCGGCATTAGACAGCGGAGCGGGGTTGCCGTCCCGGCACGGAACCCCGCGCCATTCGTCGTTGACGGGTGCGCAGCGCTTCGCCTTACTGCGCGGCCTGACCACAACATCGCCCGAGTCTCCGGTGGATGCGCGGGCCGAACAGGGGGTTTGGACAAGAATGAACAAGCAGGAATTGATCGGCGCCGTCGCAGACACGGCGGGTCTCAGCCGCAGCGACTCCGTGAAGGCGGTCGAGGCCGTGTTCGACACCATTGCCGGCGCGCTGAAGCGCGGCGACGAAGTCCGGCTGGTGGGCTTCGGCACCTTCACCGTGACCCGCCGAAAGGCGTCGACCGGCCGCAATCCGCGCACCGGCGAGCCGATGTCGATCAAGGAATCGGCGCAGCCGAAGTTCAAGGCGGGCAAGAATCTGAAGGACTCCTGCAACAACTGAGGCCGGCCGGCCCGCGAACGGGCTGGACAGCCGCGCCGCGCTTGCTTACAGGCGCGGCTCCGGAGCGTGGGCGCGTAGCTCAGTGGTAGAGCACTGTGTTCACACCGCAGGGGTCGCAAGTTCAATCCTTGCCGCGCCCACCACGCTCCCTTTCCTCCCATTGCTGCAGCTGAACGGGCCATTGCTCCGGTCCGGGGCGGCGATCGGCCCGCGTCCTTCCGGCGCGGTCGGGGAAGGACATAAAGATATCTTTATATTTGCATTTGGCGGCGGGGCCGGATAGAGGCGCCCGCAAGCGGCCGCATGCCTGCGGGACGGCGGCCGCACCGAACCGCAGCCGGAGATTGCCCGTGGCCACCGCTCTTCAGACCCAAGATTATCTCGTCCGCGATCTTTCGCTTGCCGCTTATGGCCGCAAGGAAATCGAGATTGCCGAGACCGAAATGCCGGGCCTCATGGCGCTGCGGGAGGAATATGGGGCGGAGCAGCCGCTGAAGGGCGCCCGCATCACCGGATCGCTCCACATGACGATCCAGACCGCGGTGCTGATCGAAACGCTGACGGCGCTCGGCGCACAGGTCCGCTGGGCCTCGTGCAACATCTATTCGACCCAAGACCATGCGGCGGCCGCGATCGCCGCGACCGGCGTGCCGGTCTTCGCCGTCAAGGGCGAGACGCTCGAGGAATATTGGGACTATGTGGTCCGCATCTTCGACTGGGGGCAGGACCAGACCGCCAACATGATCCTCGACGATGGCGGCGATGCGACGATGTTCGCGCTGTGGGGCGCGCGCGTGGAGGCCGGCGAGGAGCTGTTCACGCCGAGCAACGAGGAAGAGGAAATCTTCGTCGCGACGCTGAAGCGCTTCCTGGCGGAGCGGCCGGGCTATCTGACCGAGACCGTCCGGAACATCCGCGGCGTCTCCGAAGAGACGACGACCGGTGTCCACCGGCTCTACGATCTTGCCAAGAAGGGCAAGCTTCCCTTCCCGGCGATCAACGTCAACGACTCCGTGACCAAGTCCAAGTTCGACAATCTTTATGGCTGCAAGGAGTCGCTGGTCGACGCGATCCGCCGCGCGACCGACGTGATGCTGGCCGGCAAGGTCGCCTGCGTGGCCGGCTTCGGCGATGTCGGCAAGGGTTCGGCGGCATCGCTGCGCAACGGCGGCGCGCGCGTGCTGGTGACCGAGATCGACCCGATCTGCGCGCTGCAGGCGGCGATGGAAGGCTATGAAGTCGTCACCATGGAAGAAGCGGCGAAGCGGGCCGACATCTTCGTCACCGCGACCGGCAACATGGACGTGATCACCCTCGATCACATGCGCGACATGAAGAACATGGCGATTGTCTGCAACATCGGCCATTTCGACAGCGAGATCCAGATCGGCGCGCTGCAGAACATGAAGTGGACGGAGATCAAGCCGCAGGTCGATGAAGTCGAGTTTCCGGACGGCAAGAAGATCATCGTCCTGTCGAAGGGCCGGCTGGTCAATCTGGGCAACGCGACCGGCCATCCGAGCTTTGTCATGTCGTCGAGCTTCACCAACCAGACGCTTGCCCAGATCGAGCTGTGGAAGAACCACGCGCAATACGGGAAGGACGTCTATGTGCTCCCGAAGCATCTCGACGAGAAGGTGGCGATGCTTCACCTCGAAAAGCTGGGTGTGAAGCTCACCAAGCTGTCCAAGAAGCAGGCGGACTATATCGGCGTCGCGACCGAAGGGCCGTTCAAGCCCGATCACTACCGCTACTGAGCGTTCGCCGCCGGCCGGCCCCGCCATGCGCGGGGCCGACCGCCCGGCGATGCGATCGCCCGGCACGGCGGACCGGCGGCGCTTCCACCTCGATCGATCAGGCTTTAAGGCCTGGACATGCTTCATCTGACGCCTGTCCCGGCGGCAATCGCGGGAGCCGTGCTGGCCCTGTGGCTGGCGCTCGCCCTTTGGGCCCTGCTGACGGGGCTGCGGCTGCGCCGCGCCAGCCGGGAGCTGGAGCGAGGCGCGGCCCGGATGGCCGGCCTGATCGAGTCGGCACCGGCCGTGCCGGTGGTGGTGATGGCCGACGACCGGATCGAGGCGCCGGCGCGTCTTGTCGACTGGCTCGGCCTGGTCCGCGCACCGGCCACCATCGACGCCCTTGCCGATGACGAGCTCGGGCTCGCCGCCGACGAGCTCGACCAGCTGCGCGCAGACATTGCCGCGGCCCGCGCCGCCGGCCGGCCATTTGCCCGACCGGTGCGCGCACGCGGCTCGGCGCGCACGCTGGTGATCCGCGGCGGCCCCGCGCCGGCGACGGTCGGGGGGCCGGGCAGCGTCGTCCTCTGGGTGTTCGACCAGACCGAGACCCAGGCCGAGATCGGCCGGTTGGCCGACGAAGCGGCGCGGCTTTCCAACGCCTTCGAGGCCTTGTCCGGCCTGATCGAGGCCTCGCCGATCCCGATGTGGCACCGCGGCCCCGATCTGCGGCTCACCCTGGTCAACTCCGCCTATGTAAAGGCGGTGGAAGGGGAGAGTGCGGCCGATGCGGTGGCGCGCGGCCTCGAGCTCGTCGAAATGGCCCCAGGCCGCAACCCGATCGCGGCCGCCGCCGCCGCGCGCGAGAGCGGCGAGGCGGTGAGCCGCGTCGTGCCGGCGACCATCGCCGGCGAGCGCCGCAGCCTGCTGGTCGTCGATGTGCCGCTCGGCGCGGCGGGCGTGGCCGGCTATGCGATCGACGTCGAGGAGCTCGAGCAGGCGCGCGCCGCGTTCAAGCGCTTCGTCGAGGCCGAGCGGGACATGCTCGACCGCCTGTCTGCCGGCGTTGCCCAGTTCGCGCGGGACCGGAGCCTGATCTTCTACAATCAGCCCTTTGTCCGACTGTTCGAGATGCGCCCCGAATGGCTGGCAGACCGACCCGAGTTCGACCGCATTCTCGAACGGATGCGCGAAGCCGGGCGGCTGCCCGAAGTGCGCGATTTCCGCAGCTGGCGGGAAGAGCGGCGGGCCTGGTTCACCGATGCCGGCGACGGCACTGAAGAGAGCTGGATCCTGTCCGGCGGCACGCACCTGCGCGTCGTCGCCCAGCCGCTGCCCGATGGCGGGCTGCTGCTGATCTTTGAGGACCGGACGGAGCAAGTGGCCCTCGCCAGTGCGCGGGACACGCTGCTGCGCGTCCGCGCGGCAACCTTCGACAATCTGTTCGAGGCGATCGGCGTCTTCGCAGCCGACGGCCGGCTGCAGCTCTGGAACCAGAAATTCCGCGACGTATGGGAGCTGGAAGACGCCTTCCTGGCGCGGCATCCCCGTGTCGACGCCCTGGCCGAAGTCGCCGCCCGCAAGCTCAGCAACAGCTCGCGCGCGGCGATCATCCGCGAGCTGGTGCGGGTCGCGACCGTCGAGCGCAAGCAGCGCAGCGGCCGGGTGGCGTTTCGCGACGGCCGCCACTTCGAGTTCGCCGCCGTCCCGCTGCCCGACGGCAATGCGCTCTTCACGATGCTCGACATCTCCGACAGCCGCCGCATCGAGGCGGCGCTGCGCGAGCGCAACGAAGCGCTCGAGGCGGCGGACCGCGTGAAGACCGCGTTCGTCGCCAACATGTCCTACGAGCTGAGGACGCCGCTCACCTCGATCGGCGGGTTCGCGGAAATGCTGGCCGGGGGCTATGCCGGCGATCTGAGCGGCACCGCGCGCGATTACGTGACGGCCATCCTCGAATCGGTCGCGCGCCTGGGCATGCTGATCGACGAAGTGCTGGACCTCACCCAATCGGAAGCAGGCGCGTTGCCGCTCGAGCGCAAATCGGTCGATCTCCGCCGCGTGGCAAGCGAGGCGGCTGCGGCCGTCCAGGCGGAAGCGGCGGAGAAAGCGCTCGATTTCGAAGTTGCGGTCGATCCCAGCATCGGTTCGGTCAGCGGTGATGCACGGCGGCTGCGCCAGGCGCTCGGCCACCTGCTGCGCAACGCCGTCCGCTACACGCCGGCCGGCGGCCGGGTGCTGCTGCACGGCGATGGCGACCGCGATCATGCCCGGATCGTCGTGTCCGACAATGGTCCGGGCATGGACGCGGCGCAGCAGGCGCGGGCGTTCGACCGATTCTCCCGGAACGACGAAGCGCGGGAGCGGGGGGCGTCTCTGGGCCTCGGCCTGCCGCTTGCCCGCCAGTTCGTCGAAGCGCATGGCGGCACGCTGACATTGATGTCCGAGCGCGGGCAGGGGACGGCCGTGACGGTGGAGCTGCCGCGTGGATGAGCGAGGCGCGGGAGCAGCGCTCGCGCTGCCCGACGAAGCGGCAACGCTCGCGCTCGGCGCGCGCCTCGCGGGCCAGGTCCGGCCCGGCGACGTCATTGCCCTTTCGGGCACGCTCGGCGCCGGCAAGACCACGCTGGCGCGCGGGCTGCTCGCCGCGCTCGGCCTGGCGGGGGAGGCGCCAAGCCCCAGCTTTGCGATCGTCCAGAGCTATGCGCCGCCCGAGACGCGGATCGCGGTCGCGCATATCGACCTCTACCGGCTGGGGGAGGCAGCGGAGGCGGCCGAGCTCGGCCTCGACGATCTCCGCCACGATCATCTGCTGCTGGTCGAATGGCCGGAACGGCTCGGCGCCGGGCTCTGGGCCGATGCGCTGCGCCTTGTGTTCGCGGCCGGCCCGGAGGGCGGGCGCCGCTTGACAGCCGAGGTTCCGGCGGCATGGGAAGGCCGATGGCCCCCGACATGATTCCGCCCGCCGCGGCGCCCGATTTCCTCGCCAGCGCCGGCTGGGCGGCGGCGGAGATCCGGCCACTGGCCGGCGATGCCTCGTTCCGCCGCTATTTCCGAGTGCAGGCCGACGGCCGCCAGGCCGTGCTGATGGACGCGCCGCCGCCGCACGAGGATCCGCGGCCATTCCTGGCCGTCGCCCGCCATCTGACGAGCCTTGGCTTCTCGGCGCCAAGGGCGCTCGCCGCCGATCTCGGCCGGGGGCTGGTGCTGCTGGAGGATTTCGGCGACGCCCGGATGCGCGAAGTGGTCGATGCGACGCCGGCGGTCGAGCGTCCGGTCTATGCCGATGCGGTCGACCTGCTGGCGACGCTGCACCGCCACCGGGCGGCGCCGGACCTGCCGCCCTACGGCCTCGCCGAGTATCTCCGGGAGGCGGCGCTGTTCACCGAATGGTACTGCCCGGCCGCCGGCCTGTCCGTCGACGAAGCCGCGTATAGCGCGGCCTGGACGGAAGTGCTGGCGCCGATCGCCGAGGTGCGCTCCGTCACGGTGCTGCGCGACTATCATGCGGAAAACATCATGCTGATCGATGGCCGGATCGGCCAGCAGCGGCTCGGCCTGCTCGACTTCCAGGACGCGCTGGCCGGCCATCCGGCCTATGACCTGGTCTCGCTGCTGCAGGATGCGCGGCGCGACGTGCCGCCTGCGCTCGAGACGGAAATGCGGGTGCGCTATGCCGAGGCGGCGGATCCCGATCCGGCGTTCGACCGCGCCTATGCAGTGCTCGGGGCGCAGCGCAATGCCAAGATCATCGGCATCTTCACGCGGCTCTGGCGGCGGGACGCCAAGCCCCGCTATCTGAGCCTGCTGCCGCGCGTCTGGGGCTATCTGGAACGCGATCTCGACCATCCGGCGCTCGCGCCGGTGCGCGCGTGGTTCGACCGGAACGTGCCGGCCGACCGCCGGGCCGGCGCGGTGATCGCATGACGCGATGGACAAAGACGCTGGCGCTCCGCCCCCAGCCGAGCGGCGTGACGCTCACCACGGCGATGGTGCTGGCGGCGGGCCTCGGCAAGCGGATGCGGCCGCTGACCGCGACCCGGCCGAAACCGCTCGTCGAAGTGGCCGGCCGGACGCTGCTCGACCATGCGCTCGAGCGGCTGAAGGCGGCGGGCATCGGCCATGCCGTTGTCAACGTCCATTACCTGGCCGACGCGCTCGAGGCGCATCTGAAGCGCAAGGTGCGCGGCATCGACATCACCGTTTCCGACGAGCGCCAACAGCTGCTCGAAACCGGGGGCGGGCTCGTGAAGGCGCTGCCGCTGATCCCCGACGATCCGTTCCTTGCCGTCAACAGCGACAATCTGTGGATCGACGGCCCGCAGGACTCGATCCGTGCGCTCGCCCATCGCTGGGACGACGCGCGCATGGACGCGCTGCTGTTGCTGGTGCCGCTCGCCCGGGCGAACTGCCACAGCGGCCGCGGCGATTTCCACATGGACGGCGCCGGGCGGCTGTCCCGCCGCCGGCCGGCGCGGGTGGCGCCATTCGTCTATACCGGCATCCAGCTGGTCTCGAAGCGGCTGTTCGAGGGTGCGGTCGCCGAACCCTTTTCGATGAACCGGCTGTGGGACCAGGCGATCCGCGCCGGCCGTGCCTTCGGCCTCGCCCATAACGGCCTGTGGTTCGATGTCGGGACGCCGCCCGCGGTGAAGCGGGCCGAGGCCATGCTCGCGAGCGAATAGCCGGTCCGGCCGCGATCGCTGCCTCGACCAGCGCCGCGCGAACCTGTAGCGTTCGCGCGTGCGTCCCGCTCTGTTCACGATCCCGCCTCACCGGTCCTTTGCCGATGCCCTGGTGGCCGGGCTGATGGCCCGGGCGGACCCGGACGCGCTCGGCCTTGCCCGCGGCATCGTGCTGCTGCCGAACAACCGCGCCGTGCGCACGGTGCAGGATGCGTTCGTGCGCCGCGCCGACCGTGGCCTCGTGCTGCCTCGCCTGGTGCCGATCGGCGATCCCGATCTGGACGAGCGGATCGGCACGCTGTTCGATCCCGCCGAGAGCGCGGATCCGGCGGACCCGCCGCCGCCGCCCGCGATCGACCCGCTTGCCCGGCAGCTGATCCTTGCGCGGCTGATCGAGGAGCGCGGCGGGATGCGCGGGGGAGAGGCCCTGCGGCTGGCGGCCGAGCTCGCCCGGACGCTCGACCAGCTCCATGTCGAGCAAATCCCCCCGGAGCGGCTGCGGGCCCTTGACCTCAGCGAAGCGCTGTCGGTCCACTGGCAGCGGTCGCTGGACCTGTTCGAGACGCTGCTAGAGCGCTGGCCGGACGAGCTGCGCCGGCTGGGGCGGATCGACCTTGCCGACCGGCGCAACCGGCTGCTCGCCCGCGCCGCGCGCGGCTGGCAGCACCGGCCGCCGCCGGGTTTCGTCGTTGCCGCCGGCATCTCGACGCCGGCCCCGGCCGTCGCCGCGCTGCTCCGGACGATCGCCTTCCTGCCGCGCGGCCGGGTCGTGTTCGACGGGCTCGACATCGGAATGCCGGACGCGGAATGGGACGCGCTCGGGCCGCACCCGCGCGATCCCGAGACGGGCCGCGCCCCTCCGTCGATCGAAACCCACCCGCAATATCATCTGAAGCTGCTGCTTGATCGCATGGGGGTGGCGCGCGGCGAAGTGCTGCGCTGGCGCTGGGGCGGCGGGCACGCCGCGCGGGCCGGGCGCAGCCGGATGATCTCCAACGCCCTTGCCCCGGCGGCCTTCACGGCGCGCTGGCGCACGCTGCCGCGCAAGGAACGGGACCGGTCGGGCGTCCAGTTGCTCGAACTCGCGACCCCGGCCGAGGAAGCCCAGGCGATCGCGATCGCGCTCCGCGAGGCGCTGGAGACGCCGGGACGCACGGCGGCACTGGTGACCCCGGATCGCGGCCTCGCCGCGCGCGTGTCGGCCCATCTGAAGCGCTGGGGCATCGATGCCGACGACACTGCCGGCGCGCCGCTCGCGCTGACGCCGCCGGGCACTTTGCTGCTGGCGCTGGTCGAGGCGGCCGTGGAGCGGTTCGCGCCGGTGCCTCTGCTCGCGCTCCTCAAGCACCCGCTGGTCCGCGCCGGCCCGGAGCGTGCGGCCTGGCTGGAGCGCGTGCGCCTTCTCGATGCGCGGCTGCGCGGGCCGCGGCCGGCGCCCGGCCTCGCCGCGCTGCCGCTCGACCCGGATATGCGCGGGCTGCTTGCGCCGCTCGAAGCCGCCTGTGCGGGAAGGGCAGTGCCGCTCGCGGCGGCGGTCGCGGCCGTGCGGGATGCCGCGACCGAGCTTGCCGGCGACGAGGCCTGGGCACGCCCGGCAGGCCGGGCAGCGGCCGATCTGCTCGCGCGGCTCGAGGAACATGCCGCAGCCGGTCCCGCCGCCTTCGAGCTCGCCGCGCTTCCGGCCGCACTCACCGAGCTGATGGCGGCAGTCGCCGTGCGGCCGCCCCAGGGCGGGCACCCGCGCATTGCCATTCGCGGCCTGATCGAGGCGCGGCTGCACCAGGCCGATCTGACCGTCCTGGGCGGGCTGAACGAAGGCGTCTGGCCGGGGCTGCCGGCGCCCGATCCGTGGCTCGCGCCGCGCATCCGGGCGGAGCTGGGCCTGCCCGGCGCAGAGCTGCGGATCGGACTTGCCGCGCACAGCTTTGCCGGCGCGCTCGGGGCGCCGCGCGTGCTGATCACGCGCGCCCGCCGCGACGCGCGCGGGCCGGCGGTCGCGTCGCGCTTCTGGCTTCGGCTGGAGGCGCTGACCGGCGGCATGCCCCGCGCCGATGAGCTCGCCGCGTGGGCGCGGGGCCTGGACGCCGTGGCGACACCCGTTGCCGCGGCACGACCCGCGCCGGCGCCCCCGGTCGCGCTGCGGCCGAAGCGGCTCTCCGTCACCGATCTCGACCGGCTGAAGGCCGATCCCTTCGCCTTCTACGCCCGCGCGCTGCTCGGCCTGCGGGTCATGGAGCCGGTCGATGCCGATCCAAGCCCCGCCTGGCGCGGCAACAAGGTGCACGATGTGCTCGAGGCCTGGGCCAAGGAGGATGGCTGCGATCCGGCCCGGCTGCGCGCCCGCGCCGAAGCGATGCTGCGGGAGACGAGCGGCCACCCGCTGCTGCGTGCGCTCTGGGAGCCGCGCCTCGTCGAGGCGATCGAATGGATCGCCAGCGAGATGGCGGCGATGCACGCGGCCGGACGCCGGGTCGCGGCGGCCGAGACGAAGGGGGAGCTGGCGATCTTCGGCGTGACGCTGACCGGGCGGGCCGACCGGATCGACCGGCTGCCCGACGGCGGCCTGGCGATCGTCGATTACAAGACCGGCAACCCGCCGAGCGCCGCGCAGGTGCAGCATGGCTATGCGCAGCAACTGGGGCTGATCGGCCTGATGGCGGAGCAAGGCGGCTTCGCCGATGTCGCCGGAACGGCGCGGGCGTTCGAATATTGGTCGCTGGCGCGGAACCGGGACGACGGGTTCGGCAAGATCGTCTCGCCGGTCGATCCGGCGGGCCGCGGCGGGCGCGTGCCGACGGACGCGTTCGTTGCGCGCGCCGCCGAGCATTTGCGCGCGGCGGTGGAGGCCTGGCTGACCGGCACCGCGCCGTTCACCGCGAAGCTCCATCCGGAATATGCCCCTTATGGGGAATATGATCAGCTCGCCCGGGTGGGCGAGTGGTATGGCCGGGAAAGCGGACGATGAGGCCGCTGCCGCAGCTGCAGGACGAGCAGCGCCGCGCCGCCGATCCGCGCGCCCAGGTCTGGCTGTCCGCGTCGGCCGGCACCGGCAAGACCCAGGTGCTGGTCGCCCGCGTGCTCCGCCTGCTGCTCCGCCCGCAAGCCGATCCGGCCGCGATCCTCTGCCTCACATTCACCAAGGCGGGCGCGGCCGAAATGGCGACGCGCCTTTCCGAGCGGCTCGCTTACTGGGTGCGGCTGCCCGAGCCGGAGCTGAAGAAGGAGCTGTTCGCGCTCGGCGAGGACCCGAACGACGCGGCGCTGCGCGAGCGGGCGCGGGCGCTGTTCGCCCGCGTCCTCGATGCCCGCGGCGGCGGGCTGCGCATTCAGACCATCCATGCCTTTGCGCAAAGCCTGCTTGCCGCCTTCCCGCTGGAGGCAGGTCTGGCGCCGGGCTTTCGCGCGCTGGAAGCGCGGGAGGAAGCGGCGCTCGCCCGTCATGTGCTTGCCGAGCTGGTCGTCGCGGCCGAGCGGGACGGACGACAGCGGCTGATCACCGCGCTGCAGCTGCTCAGCCGCCGTCTCGGCGAGGAGGGCACGGAGCGCTTTCTGCGCGACTGCGCCCGCGCGCCGGACGTGATGGCGCAGCTGCCGGCCGGCCTCATTCCCTTGGTCCGCCAGGCGCTCGACCTGCCGATCGAGGACATCGAGGCGCATCTGGCAGCCGCCTGCGCCGATGCCGCCTTCGACATGGCGGGTCTCGCCGAGATCGCCTCGCTGAACGCCGCCTGGGGCACGGCCCGCGGGCTCGAACGTGCCGACGCGATCGCGCGCTGGCAGGCGCTCGATCCCGCCAATCGGGCCGCCACGCTCGACCGGCTGCACCAGGTCTGGGCGACGAAGGACGGCAGCCTCCGTTCCTGCAAGAAAGGGCAGGCGCCGCCGGACGAGGGCTATGCAGCGCTTGCCGAGCGGCTCCACGCCCGCTGTGCGAGGCTGATCGAGCTCCGCATCCGCGCGCGGCTCGCCGATCTGTTCGCCGCCGCACTCGAGGCGGGGCGTGACTATGCCCGCGCCTATGCCGAGGCGAAGCACCAGGCCGGCGCCGTCGATTTCGACGATCTGATCCGCGCGGCGGTGCGCCTGCTGAGCGAGCCCGGCATCGGCGAATGGATCCGCTTCAAGCTCGACCAGGCGACCGATCACATTCTGGTCGACGAAGCGCAGGACACGAATGCCCAGCAATGGATCATCGTTCGCGCACTGGCCGACGAGTTCTTCGCGGGCGAGGGCGCGCGCGGGCATGTCAGCCGCACGATCTTCTCCGTCGGCGACTATAAGCAGGCGATCTTCGGCTTCCAGGGCACCAATCCGCTATACTTCGAGGCCGCCCGCCAATATTTCGCGGCCCAGGCGGAAGCCGCCGGCAGCGGGCTTGCGGACCTGTCGCTCAGCCGGTCCTTCCGCTCGACGCCGCCGGTGCTGGACGTGGTCGATGCGGTGATCGGCAAGCTGCCGGACGGCGCGCTCGGCGCCGGCGTCCGCATCGAGCCGCACCGGAGCGCCCGGCCCGGGCCCGGCTGCGTCACCCTCTGGCGGCCGCTGTTCCTCGACCGGGCCGGCACCGAGCCCGACGGCGATGGCGAGGGCATCGACGAGGGGGAGGAGGGCTGGATCGGAGAGACGGACCGCGTCTTCGCCTCGCGGCTGGCCCGGCAGATCCGGGCCTGGCTCGATGCGCCGCTGCGGCTCGAGAACGCGGACCGGCCGCTCCGGCCCGAGGATGTGATGGTGCTTGTCCGCAAGCGTGGCGAGCTGGCGGCGCTGATCGTCGCCCGCCTCTATGCGGAAGGCGTACCGGTCGCCGGCGTCGATCGGCTGCGGCTGAACGCGCCGCTTGCGGTGCAGGACCTGCTTGCAGCCGCCCGGTTCGCGCTCCAGCCGGACGACGATCTCAACCTGGCCAGCCTCCTCGTCTCGCCGCTGCTCGGCTGGAGCCAGGACCGGCTGCTCGCCGCTGCCGTGCCGCGCACCGGCACGCTCTGGCGGCAGCTGCGCCAGCGGCCCGACGCCGCCGACGCGGTCACGGCGCTCACCGCGATGCTCAATGCCGCGGACTTCACCACTCCCTATCGCTTTTTCGAGACATTGCTGTCCGGGGCGCTGGACGGCCGACGCCGGCTGATCGGACGGCTGGGCGAAGAGGCGCGCGACCCGATCGACGAATTGCTGGCCGCCGCGCTCGCCTTCGAGCGGCAGGCGACGCCCTCGCTGCAGCGCTTCCTCGACTGGTTCGACCGGGGCGATGTCGACATCGTGCGCGATCCCTCGCAGCCCGTCGATGCCGTCCGGGTGATGACGGCGCACGGCGCCAAAGGCCTGCAGGCGCCGCTCGTGATCCTGGCCGACGCGGCCGGCGATCCGGCGGCCAACCGACGCAACCGGATCGAGTGGAGCGTGCCGGATCTGCCCGCGCCGCTGCCGATGTTCCGGCCGCGCAAGGATGAACTGGCCGGCTCGCTGGCCGAGGATCTCGCCAGGGCCGAACAGCAGGACCGGGAGGAGCATTGGCGGCTGCTCTATGTCGCGATGACCCGGGCCGAGGAGCGGCTGGTGGTTGCCGGTGCGCTTGGCCCACGCTCGAAGGGCGAGGCGCCGGTGGCGAGCTGGCACAAGGCGGTCGAGGAGGGGATGGCCGCGCTCGGCGCCGAATGGCTGTCCGATCCCGTCTGGGGCGGACGGATGGAGTGGCGCGGTGCACTGCCGGTCGCTGTCCGCTCGCCCGGGGCGGCAGCCATTGCTCCCGCGCCTCCGGCGCCGCCTGCGCGACCGCCGCGGCCGGAGTGGATCGACCGTCCGGCCCCGCGGGAGGCGCGCCCGCCGCGACCGCTCGCGCCCTCCGCGCTGGGCGTGGACGATGCCGCGGACCCGCCGCCCGGCCCGGCACTCCGCGCGGCCGCCGAGCGGGGGCGGCTGCTACATGCGCTCTTTGAGCGGCTGCCCGGGCTGCCGCCGGAACGTCGGGCGGCGGCCGCTGATCACTGGCTGACGACCGCGGGCGGGCTGTCCGATCCCGCAGTCCGGGCGCGGCTTGCCGACGAAGCGTGCCGCGTGATCGCCGACCCCCGCTTTGCCGAGCTGTTCTCGGCCGATGCGCTTGCCGAAGCGCCGATCGCCGCGGTCGTCGGCGGACGCGTGGTCTCGGGCACGGTCGATCGGCTTCGGGTGACGGCAGACAGAGTGCTGATCGTCGATTTCAAGACCAACCGTCGCGCCCCGGCCGGGCTGGCGGACGTGCCGGACGCGCATCTGCGGCAGATGGGCGCCTATGCCGCGGCGCTGGCGACCATCTTTCCGGGGCGGACCGTGGACGCGGCGCTGCTCTACACCGCCGGGCCGGTGCTGATCCCGCTCGACGCCGCGGTGCTCGATGCCGCCAAGCCCAGCTTTGCCGGCGACGACGATTGATTGCGCGCCAGGGCGGTTGAGCGGCGGGCCTGCGCGCCCTAAGTAGCGCGGCCACCAAGGAGACGAACATGGCGACCAAGCAAGTGAGCGATGCGAGCTTCGAGAGCGACGTGCTGCAGGCCGAGGGGCCGGTGCTCGTCGATTTCTGGGCCGAATGGTGCGGCCCTTGCAAGCAGATCGGCCCCGCGCTCGAGGAGCTGTCGGACGAGCTCGCCGACCGCGTGACCATCGCCAAGCTGAACATCGACGACCATCCGGACGCGCCGGTGCGCTACGGCGTGCGGGGCATCCCGACCATGATCCTGTTCAAGAACGGCGTTCCGGCCGCAACCAAGGTCGGCGCCGCACCGAAGAGCCATCTGAAGAGCTGGCTGGAAGGCGAGCTCTGATCAGCTCCGATAATCGGCGTTGATCGAGATGTAGCCATGGGTGAGGTCGCACGTCCAGATCGTCGCGCGGCCCTCGCCCAGGCCGAGATCGACGCCGATCTCGATGTCCTCGCCCTGGAGGTGCGCCGCGACCGGGGCTTCGTCATAGCCGGCGACGGCATGGCCGGCTGAGGCGACCAAGGTCGCGCCGAAGCGGATCGCGAGGAGATCCCGCTCGGCGGGCTCGCCGGCCTTGCCGACCGCCATCACGATCCGCCCCCAATTGGCATCTTCCCCGGCAATCGCCGTCTTGACGAGCGGCGAATTGGCGATGCTGAGGCCGACCCGGCGCGCGCTTGCGTCCGAGACCGCACCGGTCACGTCGATGCGGATGAACTTGCGCGCCCCTTCGCCGTCCCGGACGACCAGATGAGCCAGATCGCGGCAGAGCGCGGCGAGCGCGGCGGCGAAGGCATTGGCGCCGTCATCCTCGGCAGCGGCGAGCGGCGGGTTGCCGGCCGCGCCGGTCGCGAAGGCCAGCACCGTGTCCGAGGTCGAGGTGTCGCCGTCGACGGTGATGCAGGAGAAGCTCGCGGCATTGGCGGCATCGAGCGCGCTTTGCAGGAACGCCGGGCTCACCGCCGCATCGGTGAAGACGAAGCCGAGCATCGTCGCCATGTCGGGTGCGATCATTCCCGAGCCCTTGACGATCCCGACGAGCGTGACCGTCCGGCCGCCGACGATCGCGCGCTGGACGGCGCCTTTGGGGAAGGTGTCGGTGGTGCCGATCGCCTCGGCGACCGCACGCCAGTCGCACGGTGCTGCCGCCAGCGCGGCGTCGATGCCCGCTTCGGCCCGGTCGATCGGCAGCGGCACGCCGATCACGCCGGTCGAGGCGACGAACACGTCCGACGGCCGGCAGCCGAGCTGCGCGGCGACGCGCGCGGCGATCGCCTCCACGGCGGCACGGCCGCGGCTGCCCGTGAACGCATTCGAATTGCCGGCATTGACGACAAGCGCCCGCGCGCGGCCGAGCGGCAGGGCGGCGCGGCACCATTCGACTTCCGGCGACGGGCATTGGCTCCGGGTGGTGACGCCGGCGACGGCCGTGCCCTCGGCAAGCGCGACGAGCGTCAGATCGGCCCGGTCCCACGCCTTGTAGCCGGCCCGCGCAACCGCGGGGCGCGCGCCGGCGATGGGCGGCAGTTCGGGGAAGGGACGGGCAAGCGGCGAGGTTTCCATGGCTGCCGCTTAGCGCCCCCCGCGGCCGGCTTCAATTGACGGCGGGAAGCGCGGTGCCTATCTCGCACCGGTTCAGCGGACGGCGGGGGCCGGGCCGCTCATCGGTTTTTGAAGTCAAGGAACGCCCATGTTCGGCGCACTCGCCAAGACGCTTTTCGGTTCGTCCAACGACCGCTACGTGAAGTCCCTGCAGCCGATCGTGCAGCGGATCGCCGGGTTCGAGAAGACCATGGAGGCGATGACCGACGACGCGCTCTCGGCGCAGACGGCGCGGTTCCGGGAACGGCTGGAGGCCGGCGAGACCCTCGACGCGCTGCTGCCGGAAGCCTTTGCGACCGTGCGCGAGGCAGCGCGCCGGACGCTCGGCCAGCGTCACTATGACGTGCAGATGATCGGCGGCATCGTGCTCCATCGCGGCGAGATCGCCGAGATGCGCACCGGCGAAGGCAAGACGCTGGTCGCCACGCTCGCGACCTATCTGAACGCGCTGCCCGGCAAAGGCGTGCATGTGGTGACGGTGAACGACTATCTTGCCCGCCGCGACGCCGAGTGGATGGGCCAGGTCTATCGCTTCCTCGGCCTTACCGTCGGCGTGATCGTGCCGAACCTGACCGATCAGCAGCGCCGCGACGCATATCGCTGCGACATCACCTACGCGACCAACAACGAGCTTGGCTTCGACTATCTGCGCGACAACATGAAGTATGACCGCGCGCAGATGGTGCAGCGGCCGTTCAGCTACGCGATCGTCGACGAAGTCGATTCGATCCTGATCGACGAGGCGCGGACGCCGCTGATCATCTCGGGGCCGACCGACGACAAGTCCGAGCTTTACCTCAAGGTCGATGCGATCGTGAAGCAGCTCGTGCCCGAGGACTATGAGCTGGACGAGAAGCAGAAGTCCATCATCCTGACCGAGGACGGGACGGAGAAGGCCGAACGGCTGCTGGAAACGGCCGGCCTGCTCCAGGGCGCCAACCTCTATGACTATGAAAACACCCAGGTGGTCCACCATCTGAACCAGGCCCTGCGCGCGAACGTGATGTTCAAGCGCGACACCGATTACATCGTCAAGAACGACAAGGTCATCATCATCGACGAGTTCACCGGGCGGATGATGGAAGGGCGGCGCTGGTCCGAAGGCCTGCACCAGGCCGTGGAGGCGAAGGAAGGCGTCCATATCGAGCCCGAGAACCAGACGCTCGCGTCGATCACCTTCCAGAATTATTTCCGCATGTACCCGAAGCTCGCCGGGATGACCGGGACGGCGGCGACGGAAGCGGGCGAGTTCTACGACATCTACAAGCTGAACGTGGTCACCATCCCCACCAACCTGCCTGTGCAGCGCGTCGATGAGGACGACCAGTTCTACAAGAACATCAAGGACAAGTTCGCCGCCATTGCGAAATCGATCGAAGAGCATAGCGGCCGCGGCCAGCCCGTGCTGGTCGGCACCGTCTCGATCGAGAAATCGGAATTGCTGTCCCAGTATCTCCGCCAGCTGAACGTCCCGCACAATGTGCTGAACGCCCGCTTCCACGAGCAGGAAGCGCGGATTGTGGCGCAGGCCGGGCGGCTCGGCGCGGTCACCATCGCGACCAACATGGCCGGCCGCGGCACCGACATCCAGCTCGGCGGCAATCTCGAATACCGGATCGAGGACGAGCTGGGCGAGATGCCCGACGGGCCGGAGCGGGACGAAGCGATCGCGCGGATCAAGCGCGAGATCGAGGAGGAGAAGCGCAAGGTGATCGAGGCGGGCGGCCTGTTCGTGCTCGGCACCGAGCGGCACGAAAGCCGGCGCATCGACAACCAGCTGCGCGGCCGCTCCGGGCGCCAGGGCGATCCCGGCCTCAGCCGCTTCTACCTCTCGCTCGATGACGATCTGCTCCGTATCTTCGGCCCCGACACCATGTTCGCGAAGATGATGAACGCGAATCTGGCGGACGGCGAGGCGATCGGATCGCGCTGGCTGAACAAGGCGATCGAAACGGCGCAGAAGAAGGTCGAGGCGCGCAACTACGACATCCGCAAGCAGCTGCTCGAATACGACAATGTGATGAACGATCAGCGCAAGGTGATCTACGAGCAGCGCACCGACATCATGGACGCGGAAACGCTCGACGACGTCGCGGTCGACATGCGGCACGAAACGGTGAATGCGCTGGTCGGCGCTGCCTGCCCGCCGAACAGCTATCCGGAGCAGTGGGATGTCGCCGCGCTGACCGACAAGGTTCGCGAAACCCTGGCGATCGAGGCGCCGATCGCCGATTGGATCAAGGAGGAGTCGGTCGATCCCGAGCTGATCGAGGAGCGGCTCCGCGCCCAGGTGGACGAGATGATGGCCGCAAAGGCGGCCGAACTCGATCCGCAGACCTGGACGCAGATCGAAAAGAGCGTGCTGCTGCAGACGCTCGACCATCATTGGAAGGAGCATCTGGCGACGCTCGATGCGCTTCGCCAGGTGGTGCATCTGCGTGCCTACGCGCAGAAAACGCCGATCAACGAGTATAAGCAGGAAGCCTTTGCGCTGTTCGAGCGGATGCTGGAGGCGATCCGCGAGGACGTGACCCGGACGCTTGCCTATGCGCAGTTCATGCCCGAGCAGCCGGCGCCGGAGCTGCCGCGGATGCCGGACATCTTCACCACCCATATCGATCCGCTGACCGGCGAGGACGACAGCTGGGACCAGGATGCCGGCAGCGGCCTCATCACCACGCGCCTGCCGCCGCTGCAGATGGTCCAGCCCGAAATGGCAGCCGGGCTTGGCGACGATCCCGCCGGATGGGAAGGCAAGGTCAGCCGCAACGCCCCCTGTCCCTGCGGATCCGGCCGCAAGTACAAGCACTGCCACGGCGCCCTATGACCGGTGTCCTCCCCGGGTTCGGCTGGGGGAGGGCGAGATGCTTCCGCTGCTGTTCGCGCTGACGGCGGCGCTCTATGCGAGCGTCGGCTTCGGCGGGGGGTCGACTTACAGCGCGCTGCTTGCGATCGGCGGCGTCGACTATCGGCTGCTGCCGGTGGTGTCGCTTGCCTGCAACATCATCGTTGTCGCCGGCGGGACGCTGCGCTTCGCCCGTGCCGGCCTGCTGCCATGGCGTCGAGCGCTGCCGCTGGCGCTGGCGGCGGCGCCGTTCGCCTGGGCAGGCGGGCTCACGCCGATCGGGGAGCGTGCCTTTTTCCTGCTGCTGGGGGGCGCCCTGGCCGTCGCGGGCCTGTTGCTGCTGGTCCGCTCGCGCGGCGACGCGACCCCGCGTGCCGGACCCGCCTGGCGCGAGCCGGCGGCGGGGGCGGGGATCGGCTATCTCTCCGGCCTGGTCGGGATCGGCGGCGGCATCTTCCTGGCGCCCGTCCTGCTGCTGACCGGCTGGGACCGGCCACGTGCGGTGGCGGCGACCGCGTCGCTGTTCATCCTTGTGAACTCGGTGGCCGGGCTTGCCGGGCAGATGCTGAAGCTCGGGACCATGGCGAGCGCCGCGCTGCCCTTCTGGCCGCTCGCCGCGGCAGTGCTGCTCGGCGGCCAGCTCGGCAGCTGGGCCGGCGCCCGCATCCTGCCCGAAGCGCTGGTCCGGCGCGGGACCGGCCTCCTCATCCTGATCGTCGCCGTCCGCCTGCTGTGGCAGACCCCCGGCTGAGCGGGACATATCGTCCGAGACCAGCCGTCCGCTGACCGAAGCTGGCGGACAGGGTGGGATTCGAACCCACGGTGAGCGTGAACCCACGGCGGTTTTCAAGACCGCTGCCTTAAACCACTCGGCCACCTGTCCGTCGCGTTCGATTACCGCCCGCGGCGCGACGCGGATAGGGGGAAAGCGCGGAGGCGGACCGTGGCGGCCGCGGGACGAAAATGCCTTCGCTCAGACGGTCCGCTGTGGCAGGAGGGGCGCGAAAGGAGGGGCCATGGGTTTCAAGAGCTTGGCGGCGGCGCTGCTGCTCGTCGGCCTCGCCGCGCCGGCCGCGGCGCAGCAGGAGGACAGCGACTGGGAGGACTTCCTGGCCGGCATCCGTGCCCGGGCGCTTGCTGAAGGCGTGTCCGCGCGGACTCTCGATGCCGTGCTGCCCACGCTCAGCTTCAATCCCCGGGTGGTCGAGCTTGACCGCGCCCAGCCGGGCGGCAATCCCGCCTCTGCCGCTCCCGCCCGCATCCCCGCCTTTGCGCCGTACCGGATCCGCCATGTCGACGCGGCGCGGATCAACCGCGGCCGCGCCAAATACCAGACACTCCGGCCGACGCTTGCCCGGATCGAGGCGGAAACGGGAGTGCCCGAGGCGATCATGATCGCCATCTGGGGGCATGAGACCAATTACGGCTCCTACACCGGTGACTTCGATCTGCCGCGGTCGCTCGCCAGCCTTGCCTTTGAAGGCCGCCGGCGCGAGCTGTTCTCCGGCGAGTTCATCGCGACATTGAAGCTGATCGACCGGGGCGTGCCGCGGGACCGGCTGAAAGGCAGCTGGGCCGGCGCAACCGGCTATCCGCAGTTCCTGCCGAGCGTCTATCTCCGCCTCGCCCGCGACGGCGACGGCGACGGCCGGGCGGACATCTGGAACAACGAGGCCGATGCACTCGCCTCGATCGCCAATTACTTCGTCAATGCGGGCTGGCGGGCCGGACGCCCCTGGGGCGTGCCTGCCCGGGTGCCGCCGCAGCTCGATCGCGCAAGCGTTGCGGAGCGGCTCGATTCGCCGCGCTGCCCGCGCGTGCACGAACGGCACAGCCGCTGGTTGACTGTCGGCGAATGGCGCCGCCGCGGCGTCGTGCCGATTGGCGGCCCCGCGCTTCGGGACGACGAGCTGGTCAGCCTGCTCGAGCCCGACGGCCCGAACGAGACCGCCTATCTGCTGACCGGCAATTACCGCGTGATCCTCGATTACAATTGTTCGAACTTCTACGCCTTGTCGGTGGGCCTGCTCGCCGATGCCGTCGTCTCGCCGACCTGAGGACCCATGAAACGTCTCGTCCCGCTGCTGATCATTGCCCTTGTCGCACCCGCCGCCGCTGCCGTTCCGCCCTTCGAAACACCGGCGCCGGTCGCCTATATGATCGATCTGTCATCCGGCGCGACGCTCTACGCGAAGGATGCGGATCGGCGGATCCCGCCGGCCTCAATGGCCAAGATGATGACGGTCTACGTCGCCTTCGACATGATCCGCAAAGGCGAGCTGAAGGAGACGGACAAAATCCGCGTTCGCCCGGAAACCTGGCAGCGCTGGCACGGCCCGTCCGCGGGATCGACGATGTTCCTCTCGCCCAACGAAGAAGTGAGCGTCGAAAATCTGCTGAACGGGATCGTCGTGCTGAGCGGCAATGACGCGTCGGTGGTGCTGGCCGAGGGGATTTCGGGGACCGAGGCCGCCTTTGCCGAGCGCATGAACCAGGCGGCGCGACGGCTGGGCATGGCCGGCTCGCGCTTCGGCAACGCCAATGGCTGGCCGGACGAGGGCCGCACCTATGTCACCGCGCGCGACCTGGCCCGCCTCGCCGCGGCGACGATCGAGCAATTCCCGGATCTCTACCGCAAATATTACAGCCGGACGGAGTTCACCTGGGGCAAGACGGGAGCGGGTGCGCCGATCACCCAGCCCAATCGCGATCCGCTGCTCGGCCGCGTCGCCGGTGCCGATGGACTGAAGACCGGCCATACCGAGGAAGCGGGCTACGGCTTCACCGGCTCTGCCGAGCAGAATGGCCGGCGGCTGGTGATGGTCGTCTCCGGCCTCGACAGCTTCAACCAGCGCATCGGCGAATCCGTTCGGTTCATGGAATGGGGCTTCCGCGCCTGGGAATCGAAGCGGCTGTTCAAGAAGGGCGCGCAGGTGGAAGCCGCCGACGTCCAGCTTGGCGACGCCGGGCAGGTGGCGCTGGTCGCGCCCCGCGATCTCGCAGTGACGCTGCCCGGCGGCGCCAGCGGGGCGATGCAGGTCAAGGTCGTCTATGACGGTCCGATCAAGGCGCCCATCAAGGCCGGCCAGCACATTGCCGATCTGGTCGTCACCACGCCCGATACGCCGCCCCAGACGATGCCGCTGGTCGCCGGCGCCGATGTCGGCGAAGCAGGCTTTTTCGGCCGCATCTGGGCGGCCCTGATGTCCTTCTTCGCTTGAGCGGGCGCTTCATCAGCCTGGAGGGTGGGGAAGGCGTCGGCAAGTCCACCCAGGCGCAGCGGCTGGCCGCAGCGCTGCGCGCGCGCGGGCGCGACGTCCTGCTGACGCGGGAGCCGGGCGGCAGCGCCGGCGCGGAAGCGATCCGCGAGCTGCTGCTGCACCGCGAGGCCGACGCCTGGGGACCCGGCGCGGAAGCGCTGCTGTTCGCGGCCGCGCGCGCGGATCATGTCGACAAGACGATCCGGCCGGCCCTGGCGCGCGGTGCCTGGGTGATCTGCGACCGGTTTCTCGACAGTTCGCGGGCCTATCAGGGGGTGGCCGGGGGCGTCGGCGATGCCGAGATCCTGGCGCTCCACCGGATCGGCAGCGGCGGCCTGTTGCCGGACCGGACGCTGCTGCTCGTGATGACCGACGCCGAAGCGGCAGCGCGGGCGCGCGCGCGCGACGCCGGCGATCCGGATCGGATCGGCGGGCGCGATGCCGCCTATCACGCCGAAGTGAACGCCGCCTTCCGCACCTTCGCCGCGGCCGAGCCGGCCCGGTTCCGGCCGATCGACGCGTCGGGCGACGCCGCAGCCGTCACGGCCCGGCTGATCGAGGCCCTCGCCGATCTGACGCCATGACGCAGTGGTTCGGCCAGGAGGCGCAGATCTCCGCCTTCTGCGCTGCGCTGGGCAGCGGGCGGCTGCACCATGCGTGGCTGCTCGCCGGCCCGCGCGGGATCGGCAAGGCCGCCTTCGCCAAGGCCGCCGCGCTCCGGCTGCTGGCGGAAGCGGCCGGTCCCCATCCCGGCGGCGCCGGGCTGGCCGTGCCGCCCGATCATCGCATCGCCCGGCTGTTCGAGGCCGGCAGCCACCCCGATTTCAAGCTGGTGGAGCGGCTGCCGAAGGACCCGAAGGTGCTCGAGACGCCACGCGCCGAGCGCAGCGGCAGCGAGGAACTGGCACGGTCGATCCGGATCGACCAGATCCGCGAACTCGACCGGCTGCTGGCGATGGCGCCCGGCCTGTCGCCGCGCCGGGCGATCGTGATCGACGCGGTCGACGATCTCGAACGGGGCGGCGCCAACGCGCTCCTGAAGAGCCTCGAAGAGCCACCGGCAGGCACTGTCTTCTTTCTGGTCAGCCATGCGCCCGGGCGGCTGCTGCCGACCATCCGGTCGCGCTGCCGGCTGCTGCGCTTCCAGGCGCTCGCCGCCGCCGACATGATGGCAGCGCTGCGCCAGGCGCTGCCAGACGCGGGCGACGACGAGATCGCCGCCCTGGCCCGCGCGGGCGACGGCGCACCCGGCCAGGCGCTGCGCTTTGCGGGTCTCGACATTGGCAGCCTGGATGCGGCGCTGGCCGAGCTGGCGCGGACCGGCGATCCGTCCAACGCGCTGCGCGGCCGCCTGGCACGGGACCTGTCCGGCAAGGCAGCTCACCCCCGCTACGAAGCGTTTCTCGAGCGGGCGCCGGCCTTCCTGGTCGCCCGGGCGCGGACCTTGTCCGGACGGGCACTGGCGGGCGCGCTGGCCGAATGGGAGAAGGCGCGGGACCTGGCGGCCAGCGCGCTCCCGCTGTCGCTCGACGCGCAAGCGACGGTTTTCCAGCTTGCCGGCCATGTGGCTGCGCTTGCCCGGCACGGGGCAGCCGCTAAAGGCTGAGCCGATGGGCCAGCCATATTACATCAGCACCGCGATCAGCTATCCGAACGGGCGACCGCATATCGGCCACGCCTATGAGGCGATCGCCGCCGACGCCATCGCGCGCTTCCAGCGCATGATGGGCCGCCAGGTCTATTTCCAGACGGGAACCGACGAGCACGGCCTGAAGATGGTCCAGACGGCGCGCGATCGGGGCGTCGAGGTGGCCGATCTTGCGGCGGAAATGTCGTCCCATTTCAGGAAGATGGATGAGAGGTTGAACATCTCGTTCGATCGTTTCATCCGCACCACCGAGCCTGATCACCATGCGGCGAGCGCCGCGCTCTGGGACGCGATGGCGGCCCGGGGCGATCTGTATCTCGGCCGCTACGAAGGCTGGTATTCAGTGCGGGACGAGGCCTTCTACGACGAGAAGGAACTGCTCGACGGGGAAGGGGGGCAGCGCCTGTCGCCGCAGGGCACGCCGGTCGAATGGACGGTCGAGGAGACCTGGTTCTTCCGCCTGTCCCGCTACCAGCAGCCGCTGCTCGATCTCTATCGCTCACAGCCCAGCTTCATCCAGCCGGAGAGCCGCCGCAACGAAGTGATGCGCTTCGTCGAGGGCGGGCTCGCCGATCTGTCGGTGTCGCGGACCAGCTTCGAATGGGGTGTCCCCGTTCCGGGTTCGCCGGGGCATGTGATGTATGTCTGGGTGGACGCCCTGACCAACTATCTCACCGGGGCGGGCTATCCGGCGCCCGGATACGAAGCGCGCTGGCCGGCCGATCTCCACCTGATCGGGAAGGACATCGTCCGCTTCCACGCAGTCTACTGGCCGGCCTTCCTGATGTCGGCCGGGCTTGCCCTGCCGCGCCAGGTGTTCGGCCACGGCTTCCTCCTCCACCGCGGCGAGAAAATGTCGAAATCGGTCGGCAATGTCGTCGACCCGATCGAGCTTGCCGACCGCTTCGGCGTCGATGCGCTCCGCTATTTCCTGCTGCGCGACGTGGTGTTCGGGCAGGACGGCAGCTATTCCGCCGAAGCGATCGTCACGCGCGTCAACGCCGATCTCGCCAACAGCTTCGGCAATCTGGCGCAGCGGGTGCTGAGCTTCGTCGCGAAGAATCTGGGGCGCGTGCCCGGCCCCGGCCGCGGCGATCCGGCCGACGCCGAGCTGCTGGCGCTCGTCGCCCGCGCCGCTCAAGAGGAGCTGCCGGCGGCATTTGAACAGCTGGCGCTGTCGCAGGGCTGCGAGGCGTGGATGCGCGCGGTTTTCGCCTGCAACCAATATGTCGATGCCCAGGCTCCCTGGGCGCTGCGCAAGACGGAGCCCGAGCGGATGGAAGCGGTGCTGCGGACGCTGCTGCTGGCGATCCGCGATCTTGCCGTCGCGATCCGGCCCGTCATTCCCGGCTCCGCCGATCGGCTGCTCGACCTGCTCGGCGTCGGAACGGACGCGCGCGACTTTGCCGCGCTTGCCGATCGCGGCTGGATCGAGAACGCAGTGCTGCTGCCGCCAGCGCCGATCTTTCCGCGGCTTGATCTCCCGGCCGCCGACCCCAGTTGAGCGGCATGCTGACGGACAGCCATTGCCATCTGAACTATCAGGGCCTGATCGAAGACCAGGCCGGCGTGATCGCCCGGGCCCGGGCGGCGGGCGTCGGCACGATGCTCAACATCTCGACCCGGGCGGCCGAATGGGACGCGATCATCGCCACTGCCGAACGCGATCCGGACATCTGGGCATCGATCGGCATCCACCCGCACGAGGCCGATGCCCATCCGGACGTCGACACGGCGCGGCTCGTTGCCCGCGCGGCCCATCCGAAAGTCATCGCCATCGGCGAGACGGGCCTCGACTATTACTACGACCACAGCGACCGGGGCCGCCAGCAGGCCAGTTTCCGCGCCCATATCGCCGCCGCGCGTGAGACCGGGCTGCCGATCATCGTCCATACCCGCGATGCCGAGGCCGACACGGCCGCGATCCTTGCCGAGGAAATGGGGAAGGGCGGCTATGGCGGGGTGATCCACTGCTTCACCGCCAGCCGCGATTTCGCCGAGCGCGCGCTCGCGCTCGGCTTCTACATCTCGCTGTCGGGCATCGTCACGTTCAAGAACGCGAAGGACCTGCAGGAGACGGCCCGGATGATCCCGGAAGACCGGCTGCTGATCGAGACGGACGCGCCGTTCCTCGCCCCGGTCCCGCATCGCGGCCGGACATGCGAGCCGGCCTTCGTTGCCGACACGGCCCGCTTTCTGGCCGGGCTGCGCGGGGCCGATCCCGCGGACCTTGCCGCCCGCACGACGGAGAATTTCCACGCGCTCTTCACCCGGGCCGCCCGGTGCGGGTGACGATCCTCGGCTGCGGGACCTCGTCGGGGGTGCCGCGGATCGGCGGAGACTGGGGCCTGTGCGATCCGACCGAACCGCGCAACGCCCGCCGCCGCGTCTCGATCCTCGTCGAGGCAGGGGACACGCGGGTGCTGGTCGACACTTCCCCGGACCTGCGGGGGCAGCTGATCGATGCCGATATCGGCTGGATCAGCGCCGTGATCTGGACGCACGACCATGCCGATCACGTGCACGGCATCGACGATCTCCGCCAGCTTTTCCATTCCGCGGGCGCGCCGATCCCGGCCTATGCCCGGCCGGCAAGCGCCGCGGTGCTGCGGCGGCGCTTCGACTATGTGTTCGAAGGGGCGGAGGGCTATCCGGCGACCGCGGCTCTGGCCGAGCTGCCGGACACGCTGCGGATCGGCGATCTCCGCATCCGGACCGTCGATCAGCCGCATGGCCCGATCACGTCCGCGGGGCTGCGCTTCGACCATGGCGGGCGCAGCATCGTCTATGCGACCGACGTGAACGCGCTGACCGACGAGATGCTCGATCTCTATCGCGGCTGCGATCTCTGGATCGTCGACGCGCTGCGCCGCCGCCCGCATCCCACTCATGCCCATCTGGATCTGACGCTCGACTGGATCGCCCGTGTCCGCCCCCGGCGGGCCCTTCTCACCCACATGGACAATTCCATGGATTACAGATATTTATGCGATGAACTTCCGGAAGGGGTCGAGCCTGCTTTCGACGGCATGACGGTCGCGATCGGATGAACGGCGACCAGACCGCGGAACTGGTCGCCGCCGGCATGATGCTCGTCCTGGTGGGCTCCAGCCTGGTGGCCCGGCGGCTGCCCGTCGGCCAGCTGGTGCGGCTCGCGCTCGCCTGGCTGCTGATCTTCGGCGCAGTGCTGATCGGCTTCAGCTACCGGGCCGAGCTCGGCCGGGTCGCAGACCGGGTGCTCGGCGATCTCGCCGGCGAGCGCGGGCGCACCAGCGGCGGCACGCTCCGCGTCGCGATGGCGGAAGACGGCCATTTCTGGGTTCGGGCGATGGTGAACGGCCATGCGGCGCGGTTCCTGATCGACAGCGGCGCCACGCAGACGTCATTGTCGGTCGCGACCGCGCGGGCCGCGGGCATCGAGATCGACACCAGCGGCTTGCCGGTGATGATCGCGACGGCGAATGGCAGCGTCGAGGCGCGCCGCGCACGGATTGCGGAGCTTCGGATGGGCCCGATCGTCAGCACGGATCTCGGCGCGCTCGTCGCACCGGCCTTTGGCGACACGAACGTGATCGGGATGAACCTGTTGTCCCGGCTCGCCAGCTGGCGCGTGGAGGGGCAGATCCTGGTGCTGGAGCCGGAACGGCCGACCGCCTGAGAATAAACTTTACATAATGTATGTTATCGGGCTTCTGGTGCTCAGTCCGGCTGGCCCTCCCGGGCCATGATCGCGAGCCTTGCCACCGTGTTCATGGAGCGCGCCGTCCCTCGCTTCTCGGCCGGCAGCCGCAGGCGCGACGGCCCGATGCCGCCGGGATAATGAACATAGAGCTCGCGCACGCCGCGGACGACGAGTTCGTCCCGTCGGCCGGACGCGCCCTCGAGCGGATCGGCCGGCAGCGGATCGTCCGTGAACAGCGCGATCACGCGATTGCCCGGCGCGTCGGGAAACGGATTGCGGGCAACCACGCCGGCGATCTCGTCTGCCGTGCGAACGATCACGCCGACGGGACGGCCGGCATGGCCATGCAGCTGCGCCTCCAGCCGCACGCGGATGTCGTCCGCGCCGGCGGCGGCAGCGCAGATCACGTTGCCGCTGGCGATATAGGTGCGGACCCGGGCGAGACCGGCCGCTTCGCACAGGCCGATCAGCGTGGCCATCGGCAGCTTGCTGGTGCCGCCGACATTCACCGCACGGATCAGGATCACGTAAACGGTCAACCCTTCCCCTTCCTTCGATGCCGTCTTGGCCGCATGCCGCCGCGACTGCTAGCACGGCCGCTCGGTTTTGGCGCGGGACGATCGATGCAGGACAGGAATGCGGCGCAGGCGCTTGAGCGGCTCGCGGGGATCATGGCGCGGCTGCGGGATCCGGAGCGGGGCTGCCCATGGGATGTGGAGCAGGACTTCGCGTCGATCGCGCCCTACACGATCGAAGAGGCCTATGAAGTCGCCGACGCGATCGAGCGCGGCGATCTCGACGATCTGCGCGACGAGCTCGGCGATCTCGCGCTCCAGGTCGTGTTCCATGCGCGCATGGCCGAAGAGCAAGGCGCCTTCAATCTCGCCGATGTGCTGACCGGCATTTCCGACAAGATGGAGCGCCGCCACCCGCATGTCTTCGGCAGTGGCGAAACGCCCGGCTGGGAAGCGGTCAAGGCCGCAGAGCGCGCCGCCAAGGACCCCGATCCGAGTGCGCTGGCCGGCGTCGCGCGCGCGCTCCCTGCCCTGCTCCGTGCCGAAAAGCTCCAGAAGCGCGCCGCGCGCGTCGGCTTCGACTGGCCCGATCCGTCGGGCGCGCGGGATAAGATCCTGGAAGAGTTGGACGAGATCGCCGCGGCCGGGCCGGACACGCTCGAAGAGGAAGTGGGCGACTTGCTCTTTGCCGTCGTGAACTTCGCACGGCTTATGAAGATTGATCCGGAAGCCGCGCTCAGGAAGGCGAATAATAAGTTCGAGCAACGTTTCCGCGCGATGGAGGCGCGCGCGCCCGGCTTTCCCGGCCTGAGCCTTGCCGAGAAGGACGCTTTGTGGGCCGCGGTCAAGGCCGCCCAGCGGCACGGCACGGCCCCGGCCCCCTCCGCGCGGGACTAGCCGGCCAGCGCAGCCGGGGCGAACGATCCGGCGTCAGACCGCGCTGCTGAAGCGGCGGACGTCCTGCTGGCGATAGGGATCGAAAGCGGCCGCGATCGCGCGCGCGTAAGGCAGAGCTTCCGGACGGAGCGTCAGCCGGTCCCCCGCCCAGTCGAGCAGACCCGCAGTCTCGAACGGCGCGAGACCGGCCCGCGCGTCCGGAAAGCGCGATGGCGGCACGCGCGCTTCGCCGCGGCACAGCAGATCGGCGATGATCCGGCCGCGTGCCTGATCCTCCCCGCTGCGCACGATGCCGCGTTCGACGGGGAAGCGGCCGGCGGCGGCGAGCATCCGGTAGCGTCCCGCGCTCTTGTCGTTTTGGACGAGGAGGCCCGGAAACTGGCTGATCGCGCTCGCGCCGAGCCCGATCAGAACCTCTGCCGGATCATCGGTGAAGCCCTGGAAGTTACGGAAAACCTGCCCCTGTTCGGCCGCGACGGCCAGCGGATCGCCCGGCCGGGCGAAATGATCAAAGCCGATCGGGCGGTAGCCGGCGCCCGACAGCAGGTGATGCGCGAACGCCGCCTGGCGAAACCGCGCATACTGATCCGGCAGCCGATCGGCGTCGATGCGGCGCTGGCGCGGCAGCAAATGGGGCACGTGCGCATAACCGAACACGGCGAGCCGGTCCGGCGCCAGCGCGAGCGCGGCGGCAAGGCTGGCCTCGAGCTCGTCCAGGTCCTGTCCTGGCAGGCCGTACATCAGATCGAAATTGAGAGAGGTGATGCCGGCCGTCCGCAGGTCCCGGGTCACGCGCGCGATCAGTTCCGCCGGCTGTACCCGGCCGATCCGCGCCTGCACCGCAGGGTCGAAGCTCTGCACGCCCAGCGACGCCCGGGTGAAGCCAGTGGTGGCCAGCATCTCCATCCAGCCGCCGTCGAAACTTCGCGGATCGAGCTCGATCGACAGCAGGGGCGCCGGCGCGTCGAAGCGGTCGCGGAGCCGCGCGACGATTGCCGCGAGTTCAGCCGGGGCGACGGCATTCGGGCTGCCGCCGCCAAAGGCGATCCGCGCGATGCGCACGCGCCCGCCAATCCGGACGGCGAGCAGATCGATCTCTGCAGCCAGCGCCTCCAGATAGGCGGAGAGGCGCGCGACCCGGTTCGCGGCACCGGTGTTGCAGCCGCAATACCAGCAGATCTCCCGGCAATAGGGAATGTGCACATAGAGCGAAATCGCGGTGTCCCGGGCGATTGCATCGAGCGCTGCTTCCATCGCGGCCGGGCCGATGCCGGCATGGAACTCGGCGGCGGTCGGGAAGCTGGTGTAGCGCGGGACCGGCCGGGCGAGGAGCTGAGGGAGATAGGGCCACATGGGCTTTGTCTCGCCCGCTGCCGCCGGCCCGGGAATAGGGGATTATCCGGATCGCTTGCGATTGCCGAGCGCGGCGTGGCAGGCGATCGCGCAGCCGGGATCCGGTGCCCCTTCCCCGTCGAGCGGGAGCTGCATCCGCCCGCCATTGCAGAGCGCGACGCTGAGCATGCGGGCGGGGCGCGCGCCGGCCGGCCAGGCCAGCATCGCTGCCGCCATGACGGCGAGCGCGGCACCGCGGCGGTTCATTCGCCGGCCCCATCGTCGTCGATCAGGATGCGCAGCGCAGCGCCATCCAGATCCTCATACTGGCCGGCGGCGAGCGACCACAGGAAGGAGCCCAGCCCGGCAAGGCCGAGGCCCAGCGCAACCGGGATCAGGAACGCAAGACCGTTCACCGGGCGCACCCCCGCAGCCGCAGCGCGTTCGCCACGACGATCAGCGAGGAGACGGACATCGCGATGGCGGCGATCAGCGGCGTGACGAGCCCGGCCACGGCAAGCGGCACCGCCAGCACGTTGTAGCCGATCGCCAGCGCGAAATTCTGGCGGACCACCCGCAGCGTCCGCCGCGCCGCGCGCACCGCGACCGGAACCGGCGACAGGCTGTCGCCCAGGAACACCGCATCGGCCGCCGTCTGGCCGACATCGCTGGCGCTCGCCGGCGCGAGCGAGACATGACCGGCAGCCAGCGCCGGCCCGTCGTTCAGCCCGTCGCCGACCATCAGCACCCGCCGCCCCTCCGCCTCGAGCCGCTCGATCGCTGCCAGCTTGTCCTGCGGCGACATCTTGACTTCGGCCGGGATGCCGAGCGCCGCGGCAACCGGCCGCACCGCTTCCCCCCGATCGCCGGAGAGGATCGCTGGCGCGAGCCCCAGCGCCGTCAGCGCCCTGACGGCGGCCGCAGCATCGGGGCGCAGCGCATCGTCGAAGCGCAGCCGCTTCGGGGGGTCATCGCCAAGGCGGAAGCCGGTCTCGAGCCCGTCATGGCCGGCCGGGCCCAGCCCCAGCCATTCGGTGCGGCCGAGCCGCGCGACGAGCCCGTCGATCCGCCCCTCGATGCCGAAGCCGGGCGTTTCCTTGAGCTCGGTCACCGGTGCCGCCCTGACGCCGTCGGCCTGCAGCGCCGCAGCCAGTGCGCGCGCGACCGGATGGCTGCTCGCCCGGGCCAGGCCGAGCGCGATCGGCCGTTCCGCGTCGGTCAGCGGCAGCGGCTCGCGCGGCACCGGCCGGCCGAGGGTCAGCGTGCCCGTCTTGTCGAAGCGGACCAGATCGGCTTCGGCCAACCGCTCGAGCGCGGACCCGTCCTTGACCAGAATGCCGCGCCGCATCAGCGCCCCGGCAGCGACGATCTGGGCGGCGGGCACTGCCAGACCCAGCGCGCACGGGCACGTGATGATCAGCACCGCGACGGCGACCATCAGCGCCTGATGCCAGCCGGCACCGATCGCCAGCCAGCCGAGGAAGCTTGCGAGCGCCAGCGTGTGAACGGCGGGCGCGTAGAGGCGCGCGGCGCGGTCGGCGATCCGCACATAGCGGGAGCGGCCCTGTCCGGCCGCGTCCATCAGCCGGGCGATCTCGGCAATGACGGTGCGGTCGCCCGACGCAGTGACCTGGAGAATGATCGGTGCATCGAGGTTGAGCGTGCCCGCCACCACCCGATCGCCCTCGGCCACCGGCTCCGGGCGGCTTTCGCCGGTGATCAGCGACAGGTCGAGGCTCGAACGGCCGGTGTCGACGACGCCGTCCGCGGCCAGCCGCTCGCCGGCTGAGACCAGCAGCCGCATGCCCGGCTCGATCGCCGCCGCCCGGCGCCAGGCGGTCGATCCGTCCGGCAGCAGCACGGTGCCGCCGGGCGCCGTCTCGCGCAGCAGCGCGGCGACGCCGCTGCGGGCGCGATCCCGCATCACACTGTCGAGCACGCGGCCGACGAGCAGGAAGAACAGCAACGAGACGGCGCCGTCGAAATAGGCATGGGGCCCCCCCGTCGCCGTCTCGAACAGGCTGAGCGCCGTCGCCAGGATGACGCCGATCGAGATCGGCACGTCCATGTTGGTGCGGCCCCGCTTCAGCGCGGCCCAGGCGGAGCGGAAGAAGGGCTGGCCGGCATAGGCGACAGCCGGCATCGCAATCAGGGCGGACAGCCAGTGGAACAGCTCCCGCGTCGCCCCGCTCGCCCCCGACCAGACCGAGACGGAAAGCAGCATCACATTCATCGCGGCAAAGCCTGCCACTGCCATTGCCTTCAGCAGTCGCCGCGATTCGGCAGCGCCGGCATCCGCATCGCCGGCCGCGAGGTCCGCAATGGGCTGGGCATCGAACCCGAGCCCCGCCAGCGCCTCGCGCAGCGCGGCGGGCGTCAGCGCCGGATCATGCTCGATCGCGACCCGCTTGGTGGTCATGTTCACGCGTGCCGTCCTGACGCCGGAAACCGGCGCGAGACCCCGCTCGATCTTGGCGATGCAGCCGGCGCAGCGGACACCGGGCAGCGTGAACTCGCTGCGCGCGAGCGTGGCGGTCACAGCCGGACATCCTCGGCGAAGCGCGCGGTCTCGCCGCTGGCGCGCACCTGGACCCGCACCTGCCATCGGCCCGGCGGGAGCAGCTGGTGCGACACGTAGCGGCCGGGGGCTTCCTCCCGGAAGCTCAGCTGCAAGTCCGGCGCGCGGCCGAGCGGATGGCTGGCGACGCCGCGCATTCGGCCGCCGGGGCGCGTCACGGCCACCAGCCGCCCCCCTTCCCCGCCCAGCGTCGCCGACCAGCCGGCCGCCCGCTGCGCGCGTGCTTCCGCCAGCCAGCCGTTGAACTTCTGGCTCGCGACATAGCTGTTCTCGACCACCTTGCCGCCGAACGTGCGCGTCGCGACCGTCGCCATGGTCATGTTGACGGCAATCACCACGCCGAAGAAGCCGACCATGCTCAGGGCCATGTGCCGGCCCGTGAATCCCCTGCCCATCTCGCTCACTCCGGACGCGCGAACCGAACCTCATCGGTGTCGCCTGCCGCTTCACCATCGAGGGCAACCAGCCTCAATGCGTAGATTTCCGGACCTTCGGCCGGCGCACGAACATAGAGCCGGCGCTTCTCCACCTGATCGGCGGGCAGCTCGACGGTCAGGCCGCGGGCCGCTTGCTTCTCGTTCTGGAGCGAGTCCCAGAGCACGCCGCCCGGCAGCCCGATCAGCTCGATCCGCACCGACCGCGGCCGCGCCTCCATGTTGCGCATCTTGACGGTCAGCGCGTTGCGGATGCTGCCATCGGCGAGGCGGACATAGAGCGGATTGCGATCCGGGCTGACCGACAGGTCAAGCCGGGTGCGGGCGCCGAGCGACAGCACCATCGCGATGCCGACCGCCGACCACAATCCGAAATAGAGCAGGGTCCGGGAGCGGAGCAGCGTCCGCCGGATCGGCACCGGCGGCGCGCCGGCGGCTTCCGCGCGGCAATCCTCGAGCGTCGCATAGTCGATCAGGCCGCGCGGCCGGCCGATCTTCGCCATGGTCGCGTCGCAGGCGTCGATGCAGAGCGCGCAGGTGATGCATTCGAGCTGCGGACCCTGGCGAATGTCGATCCCGGTCGGGCAGACCTGCACACAGGCGAGGCAATCGATGCAGTCGCCGCTTTTCGGCGTCGCCTCGGCCGCGTCGACGGCGCGCTTCAGGCCGTGCGTGCGCGGCTCGCCCCGCCAATCCTTGTAGGTGACGATCAGCGAGCGCTCGTCGAGCATGGCCGTCTGGATGCGCGGCCATGGGCACATATAGACGCACACCTGTTCGCGCATCCACCCGGCAAAGACGTAGGTGGTGGCGGTGAGCACGCCCACCGTCGCATAGGCGACGAACGGCGCCTCGCCCGCCAGGAACGCGCGCGCGAGGCTCGGCGCATCGGCGAAATAGAAGATCCAGGCGCCGCCGGTTCCGAGCGCGATCAAGATCCAGATCAAATGCTTGGCGACGCGCTTTCCAATCTTTTCGAGGCTGAGCGGGGCATTTCTGAGGCGCATCTGGGCATTGCGATCACCGTCGATCGCACGCTCGACATGAAGGTAGAGATCGGTCCACACCGTCTGCGGGCAGGCATAGCCGCACCAGGCGCGCCCCACCGCCGAGGTGATCAGGAACAGGCCGATCCCGGCCATCACGAGCAGGCCCGCGACATAGTAGAATTCGTGCGGCCAGATCTCGATCGCGAAGAAATAGAAGCGGCGATGGGCGAGATCGACGAGCACCGCCTGATCCGGCGCATGGGGCCCGCGGTCCCAGCGAAGCCAGGGCGTCACATAGTAGATGGCCAGCGTCACCGCCATGATCGCCCATTTCAGCCGACGGTAGAAGCCGTCGACCGCGCGCGGGAAGATGTCGGGCCGTCGGGCATAGAGCCGGCGCGCGCGGCCGGTCCGTTCGGCGAGGCCCGACATCGGTTACTCTCCCCCGCCCAGGCTGTGGACATAGGCGGCGAGCATGTTGAGCGTCGCCGGGTCCAGCCGATCCTTCCAGCCCGGCATCACGCCGGCACGGGCGTTGGCGACGGTCTGGGTCAGTGCCGCCCGGTCGCCGCCATAGAGCCAGATCGCATCGGTCAGGTTGGGCGCGCCGAGCGTCCGGTTGCCCTTGCCGTCGGCGCCGTGGCAGGCGGCGCAATTGTCCGCATAGAGCGTGGCGCCGGCGCGGGCGGAGGCGCTCGCCGCTTCCTGGCCGGAGATCATCCGGACATAGGAGACGACGTCCGCGATCTGCGCCGACGTCAGGATGCCGTCCCGCCCGAAGGCCGGCATCTGGGACAGGCGGGTCTCGTCGTCGCCGGGCTGGCGAATGCCATGTTCCAGCGTGGTGCGGATCGCCTGCATGTCGCCGCCCCACAGCCAGTCGTCGTCGTTCAGATTGGGATAGCCCTTCGATCCCGCAGCTCCGGCACCGTGGCACTGGACGCAGTTGACCTTGAAGGCCGCGCGGCCGCCCTCGACCGCGGCCCGCATCAGCGCGGGATCCTGGGCGATCGCGGCGACGTCGAGGCGGGCGAGCCGGTCTTCGGTCCCGGCGCGTGCCGCCTTGGCGGCAGCCTGTTCGGCCGCGAGCTCGCTGCGGCTCGACCAGTTCAGCACGCCGGCCGTCGCCCGGTCGATCAGCGGGATCGCCGGGTAGGCGATGCAGTAGCCGACCGAGAAGACGATGGTCGCGTAGAAGCTCCACAGCCACCAGCGCGGCAGCGGGTTGTTGTATTCCTCGATGCCATCCCATTCGTGATGGGTGGTCTCGGGCCGGTCGGTCCGGTCAGCCATGATGGGGGTCCTCATCCACGAGCGGGATCATCCGCGCGCTCTGGTGGTGGATCTGCGCGCCGGGCCGCATCGCCCGCCACACTGCCGTCAGAAAGGCGACGACAAGGAAGAGCAGGCCGAAGCTGTCGGCGAGCTCGCGAAGCAGGGAGTAGGTCACTTTGCCTCCTCCCGGCCCGCCGCCGCCCGCGTGTCGACGAGCGTGCCGAGCATCTGCAGATAGGCGACGAGCGCATCCATTTCGGTCACCCGGCGCGGATCGCCGTCATAGTCGCGCGCCTGCGCCGTCGGCCACCGGGTGCGGAAGCCGGCCGGGTCGGCACTCGGGTCGGCCTGGGCGCGGAGATCGGCGGCCGCATGCGCCACCTGATCGTCGGTATAGGGCACGCCCACCCGGCGGAGCGCCGTCAGATTTGCCGACGGCGCCGGCACCTTCAACTCCCGCTCCGCGAGGAAGGCGTAGCCGGGCATGATCGATTCCGGCACGATTTCCTGCGGATTCTTCAGGTGCTGGACGTGCCATTCGTCCGAATAGCGCCCGCCGACACGCGCCAGGTCCGGCCCGGTCCGCTTCGATCCCCACTGGAACGGGTGATCGTACATGCTTTCCGCGGCGAGGCTGTAATGGCCATAGCGCTCCACTTCGTCGCGGAACGGCCGGATCATCTGGCTGTGGCAGTTGTAGCAGCCTTCGCGGACATAGATGTCGCGCCCGGCCTGCTCCAGCGGGGTGTAGGGGCGGACGCCGTCCACTTTCTCGACGGTCGAGTCGATCCAGAACAGCGGCGCGATTTCGATGATGCCGCCGATCGATACCGTCACCAGCGACAGGATCAGGAGGAGCGTGACGTTGCGCTCGATCGTCTTGTGGTCGAGGGGTTTGCTTGCCATTGTCTGGGCTTCCTTATTCGGCAGGCACGAGATCGGGCGCAGCGAGCGGCTCGGCCGGCGGCGCCGGGCGGGCCGGCGCAAGCGGCTGGTCCGCCTGCGGATCATAGGGAATGTCGGCGAGGGGCGGTTCCTCCCGCAGCCGGCCGCGGATGGTCTGGACGATGTTCCAGGCCATGAAGAGCGCGCCGAGGAGATAGAGAGCGCCGCCCGCCGCGCGGATCAGGTAATAGGGCTTCATGGCCGCCACCACCTCCGCGAAGCTGTAGACGAGATAGCCGTCCGGCCCATATTCCCGCCACATCAGGCCCTGCATGATGCCGGCGACCCACATCGCCGAGGCGTAGAGGACGATGCCGGCAGTCGCGCACCAGAAGTGCCAGTTGATCATGCGGAGCGAATAGAGCCGCTCGCGCTGCCACAGCCGCGGCGCCATGAAGTAGATGGCGGCAAAGCTGATCATGCCGACCCAGCCGAGGGCGCCCGAATGGACATGGCCGATCGTCCAGTCCGTGTAGTGGCTGAGCGAGTTGACGGCCTTGATCGACATCATCGGGCCCTCGAAGGTGCTCATGCCGTAGAAGGCGAGCGCCAGCACCATCATGCGGATGATCGGATCGGTGCGGATCTTGTCCCAGGCGCCCGACAGCGTCATCAGGCCGTTGATCATGCCGCCCCAGCTCGGCATCCACAGCATGATCGAAAAGACCATGCCCAGGGTCTGCGCCCAGTCCGGGAGCGCGGTGTAGTGCAGATGGTGCGGGCCGGCCCAGATGTAGAGGAAGATCAGCGACCAGAAGTGCACGATCGACAGCCGGTAGCTGTAGACCGGGCGCTCCGCCTGCTTCGGCACGAAATAATACATCATGCCGAGGAAGCCGGCGGTCAGGAAGAAGCCGACCGCATTGTGGCCGTACCACCATTGGGTCAGCGCATCCTGGACGCCGGCGAACAGCGAGTAGGATTTGGAACCGGTGACGCTGACCGGCAGCGACAGGTTGTTGACCACGTGGAGCATCGCCACCGTCACGATGAAGGCGATGTAGAACCAGTTGGCGACGTAGATGTGCGGTTCGTGGCGGCGGACGATCGTGCCGATATAGACGGCCAGATAGGCGACCCAGACCGCCGTCAGCCACAGATCGACATACCATTCGGGCTCGGCATATTCGCGGCCCTCGGTGATCCCGAGCAGATAGCCGGTCGCGGCGAGCACGATGAAGAGCTGGTAGCCCCAGAAGACGAAGCGGGCGAGCGCCGGGAAAGCGAGCCGCGCCCGGCAGGTCCGCTGCACCACCCAGAAGCTGGTGGCGATCAGGGCATTGCCGCCAAACGCGAAGATGACGGCCGAGGTGTGAAGCGGGCGGAGCCGGCCGAACGTCGTGTATTCAAGCCCGAGGTTCAGCGCCGGAAAGGCCAGCTGGAGAGCGATGTAGAGGCCGACGAGGAACCCGGCCAGGCCCCAGAACATGGTGGCGATGACGCCAAGCCGGATCAGCTCGTCGTCATAGCCGGCGACATCGGCCGGGCGCTCCGGCGCTCCGGCGCGGCGCGCGGTCATCGCCGCGGCGGTGAGCGCCGCAGCGGCCGCGATCGCCATCTGCGTCGCAAAGCCGGCGTCGGTCGCCGCCATGACGGCCAGCAGGGCCAGCAAGGCGGCCCCCAGCCAGCCGAAGGTCTTGAATGTGGTCTCCGCCATGAAGTCGTCCCCTGAACCGATGCCGGCACAACCCGGCGGTTCGGACCGCACGGCCCGCCCCGCCTTGGCTCGCCACATCCGCTCTCGCGGGCCGCAGCAGAATACGGTTTTCTACGGATGAGCGCGGCGAAGGCGCCGCCACCGGCCGTCAGGACGTTGAAAGGGCTCGGTTTTTGTGCAGGGCGCCCTCGGTCTGCAGCGGCGCCCCGCCCCGGGGGATCAGGCGTGGCGCGCCTGGAACCGGCCCCAATCGGTGTCGGACAGGCGGACGTCGTAATGGACGGTTCCGCCGCGCACGTGCTGGCTCAGCACTTCGCCATGTTCGTGCAGCCAGGCGGCCGTCGCCCCGTCTTCGACGGGCAGCGCGACCTGACGGATCCGGTTGGCCGCCGTCAGCCGGTCAGCCATTGTCCGCCGCAACCGGTCGACGCCGTCGCCGGTCAGCGCGGACAGGAGCACCACATCGTCACGCCGGGCGGCGTCCGCCTCGACGAGGCCGCGCTCGGCCTCGCCCAGCCGATCGCACTTGTTCCAGACCTCGAGCCGCGGCGCATCGGCGCCGATCTCCCTCAGCACCTGCTCGACATCGGCCCGCTGTGCGTCGCTGTCCGGATGCGCGATGTCGCGCACATGGACGATCAGATCGGCCGAGATCACTTCCTCAAGCGTTGCCCGAAACGCCGCCACCAGCTGGGTCGGCAGATCGGAAACGAAGCCGACGGTGTCGGAGAGGATCGCCTTGTCGAGGCCAGGCAGGCCGATCTGGCGCATCGTCGGGTCGAGAGTCGCGAACAGCAGGTCCTCAGCCATCACCCGCGCGCCGGTCAGCCGGTTGAACAGCGTCGACTTGCCCGCATTGGTGTAGCCGACCAGCGCGATCACCGGCCATGGCGCGCGCCGCCGCCGGTCGCGATGGAGTGAGCGGGTGCGGCTGACCGTTTCCAGCTCTCGCCTCAGCTTCGCCATCCGGTCGCGGATCAGCCGCCGGTCGGCTTCGATCTGGGTTTCGCCGGGGCCGCCGAGGAAGCCGAAGCCGCCGCGCTGGCGCTCGAGGTGAGTCCAGCTGCGCACCAGCCGGCCCGCCTGGTAATCGAGATGGGCCAGCTCGACCTGGAGCCGGCCTTCCGCCGTCGCCGCCCGCTCGCCGAAAATCTCGAGGATCAGGCCCGTGCGGTCGATGACTTTCGCCGCCACTTTCTCTTCCAGATTGCGCTGCTGGACCGGCGTGATCGCGCCGTCGACGATCACCAGCTGCGCCTCCTGGGCGGCGACCGCGGCAGCGACTTCGGCAACCTGGCCGGCGCCGAACAGCGTCGCCGGCTTGGGCGCGCGCACGCGGAAGGCCAGCCGCTCCCGGACATCGATCCCGATCGCTTCGGCCAGCCCGGCCGCCTCGTCCAGCCGCGCCTCGGTATCCCGTCCCTCCGCCTGACGCAGATCGGGATAGGCGATCACGGCGCGGGCGCCGCGCGCGAACTCGGAGTCCTCGCGATCAAATCCAGTCGACATCCCCGGCAGATAGGAACGCCGGCCCGCCGACTCAATCGCCCTCGCTTTCCTCGGCGAGATTCAGGGGGTTCGCCGGCTGCACGGTCGAGATCGCGTGCTTGTAGACCAGCTGGGTCTGACCCTCGCGCCGGAGCAGCAGGCAGAACAGATCGAACGCGGCCACGTCCCCCTGCAGCATCACCCCGTTCACCAGGAACATGGTGACGGGATCGCTGCTCTTGCGCACGGCGTTCAGGAACACCTCCTGCAGGAGGCTCGGCTTCTTCGCGCTTTCCGCGAAGGCACGCTCGATCGGCGCAAGATCGACCGGCTGGGCCGGCATCACTGTCGAGATCGCATGCTTGTAGACCAGCTGCGAATTGCCGTCGCGCCGGAGCAGGACGGAGAAATTGTCGAACCAGGTGATGATGCCCTGCAGCTTCACGCCCTTGACCAGGAACATGGTCACCGGCGTTTTCGACTTGCGTAACGAATTCAGGAAGATGTCCTGAAGATTGTTGACCTTGTCGGCCATGTCGCACCTCCGCTCTTGCTGGCGGCTTCTCGGCCTCCCCCCTGGAGGCGCAGCGACCATAGCGGGTCCCGCGCCGCCGGTCGAGTGGGCGTCAGTCCTCCTCGCGCTGGTCGGCGAGACCGAGAAGCTTCAGCTTGCGATGAAGCGCCGATCGCTCCATGCCGATGAAGCTCGCGGTGCGCGAAATGTTCCCGGAGAAGCGGCGGATCTGGATGCGCAGATATTCGCGCTCGAACGTTTCCCGGGCCTCGCGCAGCGGTGCGCCCATGATCGCGGTGGTCGTCGCGCTCGCCGAAATCTGGGGCTGGTCGGAGAGAACCTCGGCGGGCAGCATGTCCACTTCGATCCGGCCGATCCGGTCGCCCGGCGCCATGATCACCGTCCGCTCGACGATGTTGCGCAGCTGGCGGACATTCCCCGGCCAGTCATAGGCCTGCAGCACGGCCATCGCATCGTCGGCGACGTCCGGGTTCGGCACGCGCCGTTCGGCGGCGTAGCGGGCAACGAAATGGTCGACGAGCGCCGGAATGTCCTCGCGCCGCTCGGCGAGCGGCGGCAGATGCACCGGCACCACATTCAGCCGGTAGTAGAGATCCTCCCGGAAGCGGCCGGCGGCGATCTCGTCCGGCAGATGGCGCGCGGTGGCCGAGACCACCCGGACATCGACCTTGACGGTCCGCTGCCCGCCCACCCGGGCGAAGCTCTGGTCGGTCAGGACGCGCAGGATCTTCGCCTGCGTGGTGACCGGCATGTCGGCGATCTCGTCGAGGAAGAGCGTGCCGCCATGCGCCTGTTCGAGCAGGCCGGGCCGGGCAAGCTCGCCGCCCTCCTCGACGCCGAACAATTCCTCCTCGACGCGCTCCGGCGTCATCCGCGCCGCGCTGACGACGACGAACGGCGCCTCCGTCCGCGCGCTCCAGATGTGAAGCAGCCGCGCCGCCACTTCCTTGCCGACGCCCGCCGGCCCGGTGATCAGCACCCGGCTGCCCGTCGCCGCGACGCGCTTCAGCGTCGCCCGCACGGTGTTGATCGCGGAACTGTTGCCGGTCAGCTCGTCGCCGCCGCCGACCTGAGCCTTGAGCGTCGCATTCTCGCGCCGCAGCCGCTCGGTCTCGGTCGCGCGGCTGACGAGGTAGAGCAGCCGCTCCGCCTCGAAGGGCTTTTCGATGAAATCGGTCGCCCCGCGCCGGATCGCCGCAACCGCCGTGTCGAGATTGCCGTGGCCGGAGATCATCAGCACCGGCAGCGAGGGATCCCGCCGCTTGATCTCGTCGAGCAGCTCGAGTCCGTCGAGGCGCGATCCCTGCAGCCAGACGTCGAGCAGCACCAGCGACGGCCGCCGATCGCGGATCGCGTCGAGCGCGCTGTCGCTGTCGGCGGCGCTCCGCGGATGATAGCCCTCGTCCTCGAGCACGCCCGAGACCAGGTCCCGGATGTCCTCTTCGTCATCGACAATCAGTACGTCCAACGCCATTCGATTTCGCCCGGTCAATTGTTCTGGCCGAACGCGAGCGGCACGCGCTCCTCGTCCGGCTCCTCGGTGCGCCCGGCCAGCGGCGCGAGCGCTGCGGGGTCGAGCGCGATCAGCACCACCGTGCCGCCGCCCTCGCGATCGCGCAGCTCGATCGTGCCGAAATGCTCCTCGACGATTTTCTTGACGATCGCGAGGCCCAGCCCGGTGCCGCGCGCCCGCGTGGTCATATAGGGTTCAAACAGCCGGTGCCGTTCGCTCGGCAGGCCGGCGCCATCGTCCTCGACCGCGATGGCGAGCCGATGGGGCCCCTCCTCCGTGATCCGCATCCGCACGAGGCCGCTTGCCGGCCCTTCCTCGCTGCGTCGCCCGATCGCTTCGACGGCATTCTTGACGATGTTGGTGAGCGCCTGGCCGAGCTGGCGGCGGTCGCAGACGAGCAGCGGGGACGAGTCCGGCGCGTCCAGCTCGAAGCGGATGCCGGGATGGGCGACTTCGTGGAGGAACAGCGCCTGGCGGGCAATGTCCACGATCGCGGCGGCGCGGAAGATCGGCTTCGGCATCCGCGCGAAGGACGAGAATTCGTCGACCATCCTGCGCAGGTCGCCCACCTGGCGCACGATCGTCTCGGTCAGCCGGTTGAACGTCGGCCGGTCGCTGTCGATCTCCTTGCCGTAGCGCCGCTGCAGCCGCTCGGCGGCGAGCTGGATCGGGGTCAGCGGATTCTTGATCTCATGGGCAATGCGGCGCGCGACGTCGGACCAGGCAGCCCGGCGCTGGTCGAGCAACTGCTGGGTGATGTCGTCAAAGGTCAGCACATGGCCGCGCTCGTCGGCGACCACCTTGACCGCCAGCGTCCGCGGCTCGCCGCCGCTCGTCAGCTGGACGATCGGCTCCGGATCGGCGCCGTCGATCAGTTCGGCAAGCTCGGGCGCCACGAGGGCGAGCGGCGCGCCCACCGCGTCGTCGCCGGTCTTGAGGAGCATGGCGGCGGAGCTGTTGATCAGCAGGATGCGGCGATCGGCGTCGATCGAGACGACGCCCGCGCTCACTCCGGACAGCACCGCCTCGGTGAAAGCCCGCCGCCGGTCGAGCTGATCGTTCGCCCGCACCAGCTCCTGCGTCTGCTCCTCGAGCCGCCGGGTCATTCGGTTGAAGGCCGAGGCCAGGGTGCCGATCTCGTCGCGCGCGCGGGGCGCTTCCACGCGCGCGGAGAGATCGCCCGCCGTCACGCGGCGGGCCGCTTCCACCAGCGCGCCGACCGGCCGCACCAGCCGGTCCGCGACATTGAGCGCGATCCACACGGCCGCACCGACGATCAGCAGGGAGATCAGCAGCAGCGCGGCATTGAAGCGCAGCTGGAGCGAGCGGGAGCGTTCGAGCAGCGCCTTGTAGTCGTCAAGGACGGCATCGGCGCGCTTCGTCTGGGACAGCGCCTGCGGATCGGAAATGCGAGACGCGTAGAGATAGGTCGGCTGTTCGGGGAACAGCTTGGTGACGGCTTCGATGCGGTCGGGGCTGTCGGTCACCACCACGGCCTCGCCGCGCTCGAGCCGGCGCACGACTTCCGGGGACACCCGCCGCTCGACCGGACGCGCATCCGGGTTGACCATCGCCAGTGTGCGCGCGCTCCCGTCCGGTGCCAGCACCACGATCGCCGATTCGTTCAGCTTCCGGGACAGGACCTGCCAGCCATAGCCTTCCGCGAACTCGGCGCTGTCGGAGCGGGCCTGCGACAGATAGTCGCGCAGGTCGCTCGCCATCGTCACGGTCTCGTCGCCGACTTCCTGACGCTTCTCCTGATAATAGCCCTGCGCCAGCTCGCCGGCATTCTCGAGCATCCCGCGTGCCCGGTCGGAGAACCAGAACTCGACACCATATTGAAACAGCACCGAAGCGAAGATCACGACCAGCAGGGTCGGCACCGCCGCGATCACCGAGAACAGCGCGACCAGCCGGACGTGGAGCCGCCCGCCACCGCCGATCGGCGAGCGCGCGGCCCGTCGCTTCGCGACGCGGCGCCCGAGCAGCACCAGCAAGGCGATCGCCGGCACCAGGTTCGCGACGAGCAGGAACGCGACCAGAGGCGGCGTCAGCGGCCGGGTCGAAGGCTGTTCGGCCAGCAGGAAATACGTGCCGACCCCGATGCCGATGGCACCGATCAGCGTCAGCAGCTCGACCGCGGGCATGTAGCGCGAGCGGCGCCGGATCACGGCGAGGGTGCGCCGCCAACGAGGCTGGGTTCGCGCCGGGAGTTGCTCGATTCCCGCATTCATCGTTGCATCGATACAACAGTTTTCGACGGGACCAAACAGCTGTTGCCGCGAGACAACAGTTTGTCCGGTGCGATCACCCGCCCCGGCGCCGCAGCGCCTGCGGATCGATCCCGTACAGATCCAGCTTTTTGCGCAGCGTGTTGCGGTTGAGCCCGAGCAGGCGGGCAGCGCGAAGCTGGTTGCCGCCGAGCGCCGCCAGCGCCTCGCGGATCAGCGCCGCTTCCGCCGCGCCGACAATGCGGTCGATCAGGCCGGCAGGCGGCGGGTTCGGGCGGTGTTTCGCAAACTCGGTGGCCAGCGCCCGGGCGATCGCGGCGTCGATGCCGGGATCGGCGGCCGGCGCCTCGGCCGCCGCAATCGGGCCGAGCTGCGCTTCGATCGCGCCGGCGCCGATCCGGTCCTCGCGGGCCAGCACCGCCAGCCGGCGCATCAGATTCTCGAGCTCGCGGACATTGCCCGGCCAGTCATGGGCGGCCAGCCGCTCGACCGCGCCGGCGTCGAGCGTCTTGCGCGGCAGACCCTCCGCCCCCGCCCGCTCGAGGAAGTGCCGGGCGAGCAGGCCGATATCGGCCCGCCGCTCGCGCAGGGGCGGCATCCTGACCGGCACGACGTTCAGCCGGTAGTAGAGATCCTCGCGAAACCGGCCCGCGGCGATCTCGGCCGGCAGGTCCTTGTGCGTCGCAGCCACGATCCGGACATCGGCCCGCTGCGCGCGGGCCCCCCCGACCAGCATGAACTCGCCGGTCTGCAGCACCCGCAGCAGCCGCGTCTGCGCCTCGAGCGGCATGTCGCCGATCTCGTCGAGAAACAGCGTCCCGCCGCGCGCCAGCTCGAAACGGCCGGCAGTGCGCGCCTGAGCGCCGGTGAAGGCGCCACGCTCATGCCCGAACAGCTCGGATTCGATCAGCTCGCGCGGGATGGCGGCCATGTTGACGGCGACGAACGGGGCATCCGCGCGCGGCCCCAGATCATGGATCGCACGCGCGACCAGTTCCTTGCCGGTGCCGCTTTCACCGAGAATCAGGACCGAGAGGTCCGTCGCGACCACCCGGGCGACGGTGCGGTAGACGTCCTGCATTGCCGCCGACCGGCCGATCAGCGGCAGCCGGTCCGCCGGATCGGCCTCCGCCGCCACGTCCCCCCGCCGCGCGCCGAGGCCGCTTTCGACCGCCCGGACCAGCTCGTCCAGATCGAATGGCTTGGGCAGATATTCAAAGGCGCCATGCTCGTTCGCGCGAACCGCCGTGGTCAGCGTGTTCTGCGCCGAAAGGACGATCACCGGCAGCCCCGGCCGCGCCGGCAGCAACCGCTTCAGGGCATCGAGCCCGTCGCCATCGGGCAGCACGACATCGGTGATCAGCAGGTCGGCGCGGGCGACGGCCGGCTGGGCTGCGGCGATGGTGCCGACCGCCATCACTTTGTGGCCGGCCCGGCGGAGCGCGGCGGAGACGACCGTGCAGATGGCGGCGTCGTCGTCGAGGAGCAGGATCTGCGCCATCTGCGGTGCGCCCCGGCTCAGCGCGGCGCGCGGGGCAGCAGAATGCGGAACATGGTCCACTGCCCCTCGCGCGCATGTTGAAGGATGCCGCCCATGTCCCGGACCAGCTTGTCGGCAAGGGCGAGGCCCAGGCCCTGGCCGGAGCGCTTGGTGGTGACGAACGGCTCGAACAGATGATCGACGATTTCCTCGGGCACGCCGGGCCCGTCGTCGGCAACGGTGATCTCGATCGGCAGCGCGACCCGCCGGCCATCCGCGCCGGCGACGGCGACGCCGTGGCGATAGGCCGTGCTGACCGCGATCATCCCGGCGTCCCCCGCCGCTTCCGCCGCGTTCTTGAGGAGGTTGAGCAGCACCTGGACGAGCGAGTCGCGGTCGGCCAGCACCGGCGGCAGCGACGGATCATAGCGCTCGGCGATCGCCCGGCCGGCCGCGAAGCCGGTCGCGGCGACGCTGCGGACATGATCGAGGATCGCGTGCAGATTCTCCGCTTGGCAGGCGAGCGGACGGACGTCGGTGAAGCGCTGCATGCGATCGATGAGCGCGGCGATCCGGTCCACCTCGTCGCGGATCAGCGTGGTCAGCGCGCGCGTTTCGCCGGTCACTTCGGCTTCGATGAGCTGCGCTGCCCCGCGAATGCCCGACAGCGGGTTCTTGATTTCATGGGCCAGCATCGCCGCGGCTCCGACCGCGGCGCGGGACCCGCGCTCGAGCCGGTGACCGATCGCCAGCGCCGCCGCGCCCTGGTGGAGCAGCAGCAACCGCCAGCCCGGCCGGTCCGCCACCGGCGCGACCAGGAAGTCGACCCGGAGCCGCTGGCCCCGCGCGGTCATCACCGGCAGGTCATACAGCGCGAGCGCAGCCGCCTCGCCGGTGCGGCGCACATAATCGAGCGGCGGCACGATCACGTCGCCGAGCGCCCGGCCGCGCAGCGTCGCGACGCTCGCGTTGAGCAGGTCCTCGGCAGCGCCATTTGCATCGGCGATCCGCTCCTCGGGATCGAGCAGCAGCAGCGCCGCCGGCAATGCCGCCAGCATTTCCGCGGGCGCGGGTCCGGCGGTCGCGTTCAGGCGGCCGCCCGCGCGCGCCACGGGGCGTAGAACTCGGCCAGCATCGCCAGCACCGCGCGCGGCGAAGGCTCGGCGTTCACCCGGTTGCGGAACTCGGCGGATCCGGGCAGGCCCTTGGTGTACCAGCCGATATGCTTGCGCGCCATGTTGACGCCGGTGGTCTCGCCATAATGGGCGAGCATCGCTTCGTAATGCTCGACGATCAGGTGATATTGTTCCTCGATCGACGGATCGGGCAGCTGCTGGCCGGTCGCGAACCAGCGCATCACCTGCGCCAGCAGCCAGGGTTTGCCATAGGCCCCGCGGCCGATCATCACGCCGTCGGCGCCGGACAAAGCCAGCGCCTGTTCGGCGTCGGCGATCGAGCAGATGTCGCCGTTCACGATCACCGGCACCCGCACGGCGGCCTTGACCCGGGACACGAACGCCCAGTCCGCCTCGCCCTTGTACATCTGGCAGCGGGTGCGGCCATGAACCGTGATCATTTGCACGCCGAGATCCTCGGCGATGCGAGCGAGGTCGGGCGCGTTGAGGCTCGCATGGTCCCAGCCCATCCGCATCTTCAGCGTGACCGGCACCGACACCGCCTTGACCGTCGCTTCGATGATCGCAGCAGCCAGCGGCAGATCGCGCATCAGCGCCGATCCGGCATCGCCGTTCACGACTTTCTTGACCGGGCAGCCCATGTTGATGTCGATGATCGCCGCGCCGCGATCGGCGTTGAGCTTCGCCGCCTCGGCCATTTCCCGCGGGCTGCAGCCGGCGAGCTGCATCGACACCGGCTCCTCGATCGGGTCCCAGGCGGCCTTCTGCAGCGATTGGCGCGTCTCGCGGATCATCGCCTGGCTGGCAATCATCTCGGTCACGTTCAGGCCCGATCCGAAGCGGCGGACGAGCTTGCGGAACGGCAGATCGGTCACGCCGGTCATCGGCGCGAGCAGCACGGGGCTGGCGATCCGCACGGGACCGATCTGGATGGGCTGCAAACGGGACATGATCTGCCTAAAAAAGAGGCAGGCACATAGCGGGATCGGACCCGCTCGGCAAGGCGGGGGGCGAGGCCCGCCGCCTGCCGAGCGGGGTTCAAACCGGACGGGAAGCGGGCTAGAGGCGCCGGCGTGACCGAAACATTCGCCCTGATCGTGGCCGCCGGGCGCGGCGAGCGGGCCGGCGGCGGGCTGCCCAAGCAGTTCCGGCCGGTCGCCGGCAAGCCGCTCGTCGCGCACGCCTTTGACGGGCTGGCCCGCCACCCGGCCGTCGCCGGGGTGGTGATCGTCGTCGCACCGGGTGCGGAGTCGCTGCTGGCCGATGCGCTGGGCGGCCGCGCGCCGCGCGCCATCGTCCCCGGCGGCGCGACCCGCCGGGCGTCGGTCGCGGCCGGCCTTGATGCCCTGGCCGGGATCGGTGCCGGCCGCGTTCTCATCCATGATGCCGCGCGGCCATTGGTCCCCGCCGCGGTGATCGACCGGCTGCTGGCGGCGCTCGCGACGGCGCCGGGCGCCGTGCCCGCACTCCCCGTTGTCGACACCCTTGCCCGGACCGGCCCCGGCCTTGGCGATGTCGTCGATCGCACCGGACTGGTCCGGGTGCAGACGCCCCAGGCCTTCCGCTTCGCCGAGATTCATGCCGCCCACCGCCGCTGGAGCGGGCCGCACGAGCCGACCGACGATGCCCAGGTGGCGCGGGCGGCCGGCTGCGACGTCGCCGTGGTGGACGGGGATGCCATGCTCGAGAAAGTGACCCTTCCCGCCGATTTCGAGGCGCTCGCCGCGCGGATCGGCCGCGCCCGGAGCAGCCGGACCGGCTTCGGCTACGACGTCCATCGGCTGGGGCCCGGCGACGGTGTCTGGCTGGGCGGCATTCTGATCCCGCATGATCGGGCGCTGATCGGCCATTCCGATGCCGACGTGGCGCTCCATGCGCTGACCGACGCTGTGCTGGGGGCGATCGGCGCCGGCGACATCGGCACGCATTTTCCGCCGAGCGACCCGCAATGGCGAGGCGCGGAGTCGGGACGCTTTCTCGCCCACGCGGCCGAGCTGGTCGCCGCCGCCGGCGGGCGCATCGAGCATGCCGATCTGACGATCATCTGCGAAGCGCCGAAGATCGGGCCGCACCGGGCCGCGATGCGCGCGCGGATCGCCGGGCTGTTGCGGCTGCCCGAGGCGCGGATTAGCATCAAGGCGACGACGACCGAGGGGCTGGGCTTTGCGGGCCGCTCCGAAGGCATTGCCGCGCAGGCCGTGGCCACTGTCAGCGTAGCGGAGGACGAGTTGTGATGTTCGTGCGATCCCTGTCCGCGCCGTCCCGGCCCTGGTCCGGAGGCCTGCGGTGACCGATCCGCACGCAACCGATCCCCAGGACTGGCTGCTCCCCGCACCCCTGATCGAACGGGCCCGTCTGGTGATCGCGGCGAACCGCGCCGCCGGCCGGCGCATCGCTGTCGCCGAGAGCTGCACCGGCGGCCTGGTCGGCGCCGCGCTCACCGAAGTGCCGGGCTCCTCGGACGTGTTCGAAGGCAGCTTCGTCACCTATTCGAACGAAGCGAAGACGGATGTGCTTGCCGTCAGCCTGGATGTTCTCGAGACGTTCGGAGCCGTCTCGATCGCCGTCGCCTGGGCGATGGCGCGCGGGGCGCTGGAGCGCAGCCGGGCCGATGTCGCGGTCGCCATCACGGGCATAGCCGGCCCGGACGGGGGAACGGAGAAGAAGCCGGTCGGCACGGTCGTCTTCGCCCGCGCCGAGCGGGATGCGCCGCCCGACAAGATCAAGGCGGAGCGGCGCGAGTTCGGCGATCTCGGCCGCGGCGGCGTCCGCCTTCAGGCGGCGCTCTGCGCGCTCGATCTGCTGATGCCCGATGCGGTACCGGGCGTCGATCCCGCATAGAGCTGGTCGGCGCGGGTTTCGAACGCGTTGATCATCCGCCGCAGCGCGGTGTCGAACATCTGGCCGGCAATGGTCTCGAACAGCCGGTTGCGGAACGCGAAGTCGACGCAGAAGTCGACCAGCGTGCCCCCTTCCCCGTCCGGCCGGAACGTCCACTCGTTCGTCAGGTGCTTGAGCGGCCCTTCCAGATAGTCGACCTTAATGTGCTCCGGCCGCCGCTTGTGGACACGGCTGGTGAAACGCTCGCGGAGCGCCTTGAAGCCGACGATGAGGTCCGCGACCATTTCGGTTTCGCTGTTCGATCGGACGCGCACCGCCGCGACCCAGGGCAGGAATTCGCCATAGCGGCCGACATCGGCGACCAGATCGAACATCTGTTCGGGGCTGTAGGGCAGCCGGCGCGTCTCGCTATGCCGCGGCATCGGTCTTCCCGAGCCGGGCCGCCCGCGCCGCGCGCAGCCGGGCAAAATCGTCGCCGGCATGGTAGCTCGACCGCGTGAGCGGCGACGCCGCGACGAGCAGGAACCCCTTTGCGCGGGCGATCTGGGCATAGGCGGCGAAGGCCTGCGGCGTCACGAACTCGGCCACCTTGGCGTGGCGCGGCGTGGGCTGGAGATACTGGCCCATGGTGAGGAAATCGACATCGGCGGAGCGCATGTCGTCCATCACCTGATGGACCTCGAGGCGCTCCTCGCCCAGCCCCAGCATGATCCCGGACTTGGTGAAGATCGATGGATCGAGCCGCTTCACCTGTTCGAGGAGCCGCAGCGACGCATAATAGCGCGCACCCGGCCGGATGGTCGGGTAAAGCCGGGGCACCGTCTCCAGATTGTGGTTGTAGACGTCCGGCCGCGCCGCGACGATCGCCTCGACGGCCGCCTCGTGCTTGTTCCGGAAATCCGGCGTCAGGATCTCGATGGTGGTGGACGGCGTCGTCCGGCGCAGCGCCTCGATCACCCGGACGAACTGGCCGGCGCCGCCATCCGGCAGATCGTCCCGGTCCACCGAGGTGACGACGATGTGCTCGAGCCCAAGCTCGGCGGCGGCGTCGGCGACATGCTGCGGTTCGCGCGGATCGACGGCGCGCGGCATTCCGGTCTTCACGTTGCAGAACGCACAGGCGCGCGTGCAGGTGTCGCCCAGAATCATCACCGTCGCATGCTTCTTCGTCCAGCATTCGCCGATGTTCGGACATGCCGCTTCCTCGCAGACGGTGGCGAGATTCAGGCGCCGCATCAGCGCGCGCGTCTCGGCGAAGCCGGCGCTGGTCGGCGCCTTCACGCGGATCCAATCGGGCTTGCGCACCCGGGGTTCGGTCCGCGGCACCGGGACGGACTGGAGAAGCGGTTCGGTCATGCGCGTGCAGATAGCGAGCCGGAGCCGCCCTTGCCACCCCGGTTCGCGGCGCCTAGGCCGGCGCGGCTATGACGAGTGGGTTCGATGCTCTGGTCGCCGGCTATCGCCGCTTCCGCGCCAGCGAGTGGGAAGAGCAGCGCGCGCGCTGGCACGCTTTGTCGGAAGGCCAGACGCCGCAGGTGATGGTGATTTCCTGTTCGGACAGCCGCGTCGATCCGAGCCAGATCTTCGATGCCTCGCCGGGCGAGATCTTCGTTGTCCGCAACGTGGCCGCGCTGGTGCCGCCCTATGAAGTGGGCGGCGGCCGGCACGGCGTCTCGGCCGCGCTCGAATTCGCGGTCACTCAGCTCGAAGTGCCGGAGATCGTGGTGATGGGCCATGGCGCCTGTGGCGGCATCGCCGCCGCGCTCAGCCGCCGCTTCGAAACCGCGGCGCCGGGCGAAGGCGGGTTCATCGCGGACTGGATTCGCGTGCTCGACAAGGCCCGGGACCGCATTCTCGCCGAGCGGGGAGACGGCCCGGAGGCGCTGCGCGCGCTTGAGTTCGAAAGCATCAAGCTGAGCCTTGCCAATCTGCGCGGCTTTCCTTTCGTCCCCGCGCGTGAGCAGGCCGGGCGGCTGAAACTTCACGGCGCGCTGTTCTCGATCGCGGACGGCATCCTGCACGTGCTGGATGAAGCGAGCGGCGAGTTCGTCGCCACGCCCGCTCCGGCGCGGGGAGCATAGCGCGGATGCCTGCCGTCGGCCCGGCCTGACCCAAGGGAGTTTCGCACGCCGATGCCGGCACCCAGGTGCAGGTGGCGACATGGCTGGCGGCGCGCGGCCAGCGGACCGGTCCGCCGGCCGCAAGCCTGTGCCGACGCCATGGCGGCGTGGCGCCCCCCGCGGGAACGCCTGCCGCGCGGGGCAAGACGGCGGCATGCACGCCGCCGCCCGATCCCTCCGATTGGCGCTGATCATGGCCGGCGCGAAAGCGCTGCCGGCCCGCCGCGCCTTACTTCTTGCCGAGCGTCAGCCCGCCGAACCGCTTGTTGAAGCGAGCCACCTGGCCGCCGGCGTCCAGCAGCCGCTGCGTGCCGCCGGTCCAGGCCGGGTGCGCAAGCGGGTCGATTTCCAGCGTCATCGTGTCGCCTTCCTTGCCCCAGGTGGAGCGCGTCTCGTACACGGTGCCGTCGGTCATCTGGACCTTGATCATGTGATAGTCGGGGTGGACGCCCTTCTTCATCGTCTAATCTCCGGAGCGGCTGGTTCCGACCAGCCTTGGGAACAGAGCCGGGGCCGGTAGCAGAAGCGGCCGGCGGGATCAACCGACCCCGCCGCCATGCCTCACGCGGCCGGCGGATCCGCGATCATCGCCGTGAACTCCGCTTCCGCGGCAAGCTCGCCGGCCACTTCGGCGCGCCCGGAGAAGCGGCACACGCGGGCGCGCTTCTGCGTGAACACGACCTCGAGATTGAGGAGCACGCCCGGTTCCACCGGCTTGCGGAACTTCGCCTCTGAGATCGCCATGAAATAGACGAGCTTGCCGGACCCGGCGAGGCCGAGCGTCTCGACGGCAAGCACGCCGGCGGCCTGGGCGAGCGCTTCCACGATCAGCACCCCGGGCATGATCGGCCGTCCGGGGAAGTGGCCCTGGAAGAAGCTTTCGTTGAAGCTGACCGCCTTCACCGCGGAAATCGACCGGTCGGGGACCAGCGACAGCACCCGGTCGACGAGCAGCATCGGATATCGATGCGGCAGCGCCGCCAGGATCCGCCCGATGTCGAGCGGACCCAGATCGGCGGCGGCTTCGGCCTGCTCTTCGCTCATCGACCCTGGGGCTGCTGCTGCGCCGGCTGCTGCTGCGGAAGCGGCGTCACGCTGACGGTCGGCAGCTGCTGGTTGAGCTGGGCGAGCACATCGTTGGTGACGTCGATCGCCGGCGAGACCGCGAGCGCCTGGCCGCGATCGAGAACGACCCCGACGCTGCGCGACGCGAGCATCCCTTCGATGATCGGCCCGAGCCGCTGGTTGATCTGCTGCAGCACATGGGTCTGGATCGAACGGATGTTCTGCTCGCCACGCTGCAGCTCCTCGTTCGCCTGGGTCTGGCGCGTCTGGAGGGACTGGATGCGCTGCTGCAGCGCCGAATCGGGCTGCTTGCCCTGCAATGCCTGGATCTGCGCCTGAAGCTGCTGCCCTTCGGCCTGCAGCGGCTGGGCAAGCTGCTGCTGACGCTGCTGAAGCTGGGTGAGCTGGGCCTGGAGCTGCGTCTGCGCGGCGCGGCAGGCGGTGCATTCGCGCAGGATGCGATCGGTGTCGACCACCGCGACGGCGACCGGGTTCACGCGCTGGGCGAGCGCCGGCGCCGCGAGCGCCGTCGAAAGGGTCAGGGCGAAAGCGATGCTTTTCAGAGTCTTGGTCATCAGAATTGCGTTCCTACGTTGAAAGTGATGAGCTGGGGATCGTCCCCACGATAGGTGACCAGCGCGCGCGCGATGTCGATCCGCAGCGGGCCGAAGGGGGAGTTCCAGTTCACCCCGAAGCCCACCGAGACGCGCGGCCGCCAGGTGTCGCCCAGAAATTCCTCCTCGAACGGAAGGATGATCCGCGCGGTGACCGGGCAGTCGGTGCCGTCGGCGAAGGTGATGGTGCCGGTCGCCACGTCGCGGCACTGGGTGCGGATGCGGCCGTTGGAGGGATCGCGGAACGCTTCCCGGGTGGTGACCCGCGGCGCGCGGAGACCGAACACCGAACCGACATCGACGAACAGCGACGGCCGGATGCCCAGCTCCCGCACGCCCGCGCCCAGCGGAATCTCCATCTCGATCTTGCCGAGATAATAGGCGCGGCCGCCCAGCGCGTCATCGGCCAGCAGCTGCCGCCGCCCGCCAATGATCGGCTCGCCGGTCGCCGGATCGAGCGGATAGCGCAGCACGCGCGGGCCGACGCCGCGGATATCGAAGCCGCGGAACTGCGGCTGGCCAAGGAAGAAGCGGTCGATGATCCGCACATTCTCGATGTCGCGCCCATCCTCGTCCTGCCGGGTCTGGTTGAACGAGCGGATATAGCCGCCTTCGACGCCCAGGTTGAGAATGAATCCGCGGCCGAGATTGATGAACTTGTCGGCGTTGATGCGGGTGCGCAGATATCTGATGCTGCCGCCCAGCCCGGCAAAGTCCTGGTTGATCACGACCCGATTGCCGCGCGTCGGCCGGACGCTGTTGTTGAGCGTCGAATAGACGATCGAATAGCCGAGGGACGAGGTGGTTTGCTGGCCGATCGTGTCGCAGAGGAAGCGGCCGGCGAACAGCGGATCGCACTGGCCGGCGGTGAAGAAGTCCTGCGCCAGCGTCACATCGTCGATCGTCAGGCCGTAGCGGCCCTGGAACTGGACGAACTCGGACAGCGGCACGCCGACGCGGATCTGGAACCCGGTCGACAGCTGGCTGAAGGTCGTGTTGCGCTGGTTGCCGCCGATGAAGTTGAACGAGTTGAAGTCGCGGCGGAAGATGTTGCCGCCAAGCGCGATGTTGCGATCGAGCAGATAGGGCTCGGTGAAGCCGAGATCGATCGACTGATTGAACTGCGAGTAATTGACCGAAGCGCTGAGCGTCTGGCCGAGACCGCGGAAATTGTTCTGCGAGATCGCGGCGTTGAGGATGAAGCGCTCGAGGCTGGAGAAGCCCGCGGACAGCGTCAGCTCGCCGGTCGGCCGTTCCTCGAGATTGGCTTCGAGGACCACGCGGTCAGGGCCCGATCCCGGCTTCTGCTCGATGTCGAATTTTTCCTGGAAATATCCGAGCGACTGGATGCGATCCTTCGAGCGCTTGACCTGGAAGCTGTTGAACGCATCGCCTTCCTGCAGGCGGAACTCGCGCCGGATCACCTTGTCCTTGGTGATCGTGTTGCCGTTGATGTCGATGCGCTCCACATAGACGCGCGGGGTTTCCGCGATCTGGAAGGTCAGCGTCATCGTCTTGGTTTCGGGATCGCGATCGAACAGCGGATCGACCTGCGCGAAGGCATAGCCGAGCAGCCCGGCCGTCTCGCTGATGCCGTTGACCGTGTCTTCGACCTGCTTGGCGTTGTACCAATCGCCTTGCTTCATCGGGACCAGGGTCTTCACGAACTCGGGCTTGAAGTCCCGCAGGTCGCTTTCGACCTTCACCTCGCCGAATTTGTAGCGCTCCCCTTCCTCGATCACATAGGTGATGATGAAGTCGCGCTTGTCGGGCGTCAGTTCGGCCACTGCCGAGATCACCCGGAAATCGGCATAGCCTTCGGTCAGATAGAATTGCCGCAGCTTCTGCTGGTCATAGGCCAGCCGGTCCGGATCGTAGCTGGTGTTCGAGCTGAAGAAGCTGGTCAGCCGCGCCTGCTTCGTCGCCATTTCCTCCCGGAGCCGGCTGGCGCTGAATTTCTCGTTGCCGATGATGTTGATCTGGCGGACCTTGGATTTCGGCCCTTCCTCGATCGAATAGACGATGTCGACCCGGTTCTGATCGAGCATCACCATCTGCGGCTCGACAGTGGCGGCGAAGCGGCCCTGGCGGCGATAGAGCTCGATGATCCGTGCGACATCCGCCCGCACTTTCGAGCGGGTGAAGATCTGGCGCGGCGCGAGCCGGATCTCTTTCAGGATCTTGTCTTCCTTCAGCCGCTTATTGCCTTCGAAAAGGATGCGGTTGATGACCGGGTTCTCGCGCACTTCGATCGTCACGACGCCGCCGGTCGTCTCGCGGATCGTCACGTCGGCGAACAGCTCGGTTTCGAACAGGTCCTTGATCGCCTGGTCGCCGGCCTCGGCAGTGTAGAGCTGGCCCGGCCGCAGCTTGATGTAGGAGCGGACCGTATCCGGCTCGATCCGCTGCGATCCGATCACGTTCACCTGGGTGATGATGTCGCCCTGCGGCGCCGGCGCGATCGGCGGCGGCAGCGGCGCGGGCGCCGGCTCCTGCGCCCCGACGGTCTGCGCGGCGGCCACATCGGCGAGCCCGGCCAGCATCGTTCCGGCGAGCAGCGCGGGCACCGTCCGCCGGGAAAGGGTCATGAAGGGAATGGCCGCCACCGTGTGTAACCTCGAAAAAACATATGCCTCGCGGAACCGACCGCGCCCCTGCCCGAACCTGATCAGCCGATCAACCCGGACAGTCCCCGCCACACCCCGAATGCGGCGAGGTCGTTGATCGTCACGAACAGCATCAGGGTGAGCAGCAGCAGCAGGCCGGAGCGGAACGCCCATTCCTGGACCGCCGGATCGACCGGTTTGCGACGGATCGCCTCGACACCGTAGAAGAGAAGATGCCCGCCATCCAGCATCGGAACTGGCAACAGGTTGATGAATCCGAGATTAATCGAAATCAGCGCAATGAGATAGGCCAGGTTGAGCGGCCCGGCACTGGCCGCCTCGCCGGAGAATTGGGCGATGCGCAGCGGTCCGCCCAGCTCCTGGGCGCTGCGCAGGCCGGACAGGATCTGCCCCAGCCCGTCGATCATCATGCGAACGATCCCGGCGGTCTGGGCGATCGCCACGCCGGGCGCTTCGAGGACGCCGACCCGCTCGATCACCGGCTCCGGCGATGCGATGCCGAGCCGCCCGAACGGATATTTGTTGCCGAAGCGGTCGGTGCGATGTTGCACCGCCGGTGTCGCGATCAGGGTCTGCTCGCGGCCGTCGCGCTCGATCCGGAAGGTCAGGGCCTGGTTCGGGCGTGCGATCACCAGCTCGGCGACGTCGGTGAAATCGTCGACCGACCGGCCGTCGACGCTCAGCACCCGGTCGCCGACACGAAAGCCCGCCGCCGCCGCTACGCCGCCCGGCTGCAGCCCGCCGACGACAGGCGGCGTGCGGTTGACGCCGATCGCCATCGCGAAGGCAGCGAGGATCGCGATCGCGACGAGGAAATTGGTGAGCGGCCCGGCGAGCACGATCAGCGCGCGCTGCCAGACGGGCTTGGCCTGGAACGTCTGGGCGCGCTCCTCCGGCGGCAGGGCAAGCCAGTCGGGATCCGGCTGGCTGGCGGGATTCATGTCGCCGGCGAAGCGGACATAGCCGCCAAGCGGCAGCCACCCGAATTTCCAGCGCGTGCCGCGACGGTCGGTGACCCCGAACATCTCCCGCCCGAAACCGATCGCGAAGACATCGGCGCGGACGCCGAACCAGCGGCCGACGAGATAATGGCCGAGCTCGTGAACAAAGACGAGCGGTCCGATGACGAACAGAAAGGCAAGAAGGGTCAGCAGCAACCCGGGAGCTTCGGTCAATCCACTATCACCTTCATCGCCGCCTGGGCGTGCCGACGCGCCTCCGCATCGATCGCGAACACATCCTCGATCGCCCGGGGGACCGGCGGATCATAACGTTCGATTGTCTGTTCCACAATTGCGGCGATATCGAGGAAGCCGACGCGGCGTGCGAGGAACGCGGCGACCGCCACTTCGTTCGCGGCATTCAGCACCGCCGGTCGGCCGCCGCCCGCGACGACGGCCGCGCGGGCGAGGCGCAGGGCCGGAAAACGCGCCTCGTCGGGCGCCTCGAAGTCCAGCCGGCCGACCCGCGTCAGATCGAGCCGCTCCGCCCGCGTCTCCATCCGGTCCGGCCAGGCGAGCGTATGGGCGATCGGTGTCCGCATGTCGGGGGTGCCGAGCTGGGCAAGCACCGATCCGTCGACATATTCAACCATCGAATGGATGACCGATTGCGGATGGACCAGAATCTCGATCCGGTCGTCGGGCACCGGGAACAGCCGCGCCGCCTCGATCAGCTCCAGCCCCTTGTTCATCATCGTCGCCGAATCGACGGAGATTTTCGCGCCCATCGACCAATTGGGGTGCTTGACCGCCTGCTCGGGCGTGACCGCGGCCATCTCCGCGCGGGACCAGGTCCGGAACGGCCCGCCGCTTGCCGTCAGGATGATCTTCGCGACGCGCTCGGGCGCCTCGTGATCGAAGCATTGCCAGATCGCATTGTGCTCGGAATCGACCGGCAGGATGCGCGCGCCATGCGCCCGGGCGGCCGCCGTCATCAGCTCGCCGGCCGACACCAGGGCTTCCTTGTTCGCAAGCGCGACGCAGGACCCGGACTCCAGCGCCGCCATCACCGGCGGCAGCCCGGCACAGCCGACGATCGCCGCCATCGTCCACTCGGCGCCGGCGCGGGCGGCGGCGATCAGCCCGTCGGGGCCGGCGGCAACGCCGATGTTGGTGCCGCGCAGCGCCGCCTGCAGCTCCGGCAGGCGGGCGGGATCGCCGATCACCGCCAGCCGGGCATTGGTCCGCCGGGCGCAGGCGGCCAGGCCCGCGGCATCGGAATGGGCGGTGAGCGCGACCACTTCGAAGCGGTCCGGATCCTGCTCGATCAGGTCGAGGGTCGAAGTGCCGACGGAGCCGGTGGCGCCGAGGATGGAGACGGTTCTTTTCATACGATCCGGTTGACGAGGATGAGAATGGCGGCGGCGGGCGCTGCCGGCACCAGCCCGTCGAGGCGGTCCATCACGCCGCCATGGCCGGGCAGGATGGTCCCGCTGTCCTTGACCCCGGCGCGACGCTTCAGCGCGCTCTCATAGAGGTCGCCGATCTGCGCGATCACCGCGAGGATCGGGCTGGCGATGGCCAGCTGGAGCGGCAGTTCCGCCGTCCGGGCCAGCACCAGGCCAAGCGCGAAGGCGGCGAGCACTCCACCGATCAGCCCGGCCCAGGTCTTGTTCGGGCTGACCGTCGGCGCAAGCTTCGGTCCGCCGATCGCACGGCCGGCGAAGAACGCCCCGATGTCGGTCGTCCAGACCGTCGCCAGCACCCACAGCGCCAGCAGCAGCCCGTCCGGCTGGGCGCGAAGGAACAGCAGCGCCAGCGCCGGCAGCGCGACATAGACGATCCCGACGCCGAGCCGCGCCTGCTGGGTGACGATCGCGGCGAAGAAGGCGGCGCCGAAGATCAGGCCCAGCGCCAGGAAACTCGCGCCGGCCGCGACCGGCGCCGGCGCCATGATGGCAAGCGGCACGCAGGCGGCGAAGAGCGTCAGCCGCTTCGATCGCCGGTCGGCCTTGGCCAGATCGCTCCATTCGGCGAGCATCAGCATCGCCGCGAGCGAGGTCAGCAGCCACAGCCAGATGCCCCCGCCAACGAGATCGACCAGCGCCAGCGCGATCAGCACGGCGCCGACAAAGGTGCGCGTCGCCAGTTCCGACCGGGGAGTCGCGGCAGGCGTCATAGACCGCCGAAGCGGCGCTCCCGCCTGGCGAAATCCTCGAGCGCGGCCTGCAGGGCGGCACCGTCGAAGTCCGGCCACAGCGTCTCGACGAACAGCAGCTCGGCATAGGCGCACTGCCAGAGCAGGAAATTGGACAGCCGGTGCTCGCCCGAGGTGCGGATCAGCAGATCGACGGGCGGCAGTCCGTCCGTCTCCAGCTCGCGCTCCAGCCGCTCGGGATCGATGTCGCCGGCCTGGAGCTCGCCGGCCGCCACTTTCTCCGCCAGCACCCGGCAGGCGCGGGCCAGCTCGTTCTGGGCGCCGTAGTTCAGCGCGACCACGAGAGTGGTTCCGCGGTTGTCGGCCGTGCGCGCCAGCGCGTCGTCGATCAGGCGGACCAGATCCGGCTTCAGCGCGCGATAGTCGCCGATCACCCGCAGGCGCACGCCGGCTTCGGCCAGTTCGTCGATGTCGGCGAGGATGAAATGGCGGAGCAGCCCCATCAGGTCGGAGATCTCCTCGACCGGTCGCCGCCAATTCTCCGAGGAGAAAGCATAGAGGGTGAGCACGCCGATGCCGAGGTCGCCCGCCGCGCGCACCACCTTGCGGGCCGCCTCGACGCCTTTCCGGTGCCCCGCCGCCCGCGGCAGCCGCCGCGCCTTCGCCCAACGGCCATTGCCGTCCATGATGATGGCCACGTGCCGCGGCACGGCCGCTCCGCCGGCCGCGAGCAGCCCGGCGGCGCGTTCGGCCACCTCATGCTCGGCCAGCGGGAGCGTATGCGAGCTCACTTCCCCAGGATTTCTTTTTCTTTTGCCTGCGCGGCGGCGTCGATGTCGGCAATCGTCGAGTCGGTGAGCTTCTGGACTTCCACCTCGGCGCGCTTGCGCTCGTCTTCGCTCAGCGCCCCTTTCTTCTCGTCGGTCTTGAGCGCGTCCATGCCGTCGCGGCGGACGTTCCGCGCCGCGATGCGCGCCTTTTCCGCATATTGGCCGGCCAGCTTGGCCAGCTCCTTGCGCCGGTCCTCGGTCAGGTCCGGGATCGGCAGTCGCAGCGTCTGCCCGTCGACGATCGGGTTGAGACCAAGGCCGGCCGACCGGATCGCCTTGTCCGCCGCCGCCACGTTCGACTTGTCCCAGACCTGCACCGACAGCATCCGCGGCTCGGGCGCCGACACGGTCGCGATCTGGTTCAGCGGCATGTGCGCGCCATAGACCTCGACATTGACCGGATCGAGCAAGCTGGTCGACGCCCGGCCGGTCCGCAGCCCCTGCAGATCGTGCTTCAGCGCGTCGACCGCGCCCTGCATCCGGCGTTCCAGATCGGCCTTGTCATAGGCTGGCATGTGTTCAGGCTCCTTCGTTCTGCACGATCGTCGCCACGCCTTCGCCGCGCAGAACCTGGGCGAGGTTGCCCTGTTCGCGGATGTTGAAGACGACGATCGGAATATCGTTGTCGCGGCAGAGCGCGATGGCGCTCGCATCCATCACCTTCAGATCGTCGGAGAGGACGCGGTTGAAGCTGACCGTCTCGTAGCGGCGGGCCCCGGCCACTTTCTTCGGATCGGCGTCATAGACGCCATCGACCGAGGTACCCTTGAAGAGCGCGTCGCATTTCATCTCGGCCGCGCGCAGCGCAGCACCGCTATCGGTCGTGAAGAACGGGCTGCCGACGCCGGCGGCGAAGATGACGATACGGCCCTTCTCAAGATGGCGCTCGGCGCGCCGCCGGATATAGGGTTCGCAGACGGACGCCATCGGGATCGCCGACTGGACCCGGGTGTCGACGCCGATCCGCTCCAGCGCGTTCTGGAGCGCGAGCGCGTTCATGACCGTCGCCAGCATGCCCATATAGTCGGCGGTCGCCCGCTCGAAGCCCTTCGCCGCGGCCGCAAGGCCACGGAAGATGTTGCCGCCGCCGACGACGACGCAGAGCTCGTGCCCGGCTTCCTTCGCCGCCGCGATTTCGCCGGCGACGCGGGCGACGGTGTCCGGATCGATGCCGAACTGGCCCGAGCCCATCAGCACTTCCCCCGACAGCTTCAGGAGGATGCGGTGGAAACGGGGGCGAGTCATGCGGGTCCGATCGGATGCGTTGGCGTCAGGGCGCGCAAGTCTTAGAGGCGGGGGAAGTGGATGCCAACACTTGTTGGTGGGCGCGGGCGGCGACCGCCCTTCCCCGGTGCCCGGCCGCATGGACCGCGGCGCTTCCGCAAAAGCCGCCGACAGCGCCAGTGCGAGCGGGCGGACGGCGCCTCTGCACCGCCCGCCCGCGCCAGGCGACCGATCGTCCGGCCAGGCGGCGAGATCCACCCCGCAAGGCGGGGCGGACCGCCGCCTCAGGCGACCGGTTCGTCCTTCTTGATGCCGGCCGTTGCCGCGACCTCGGCCGCGAAGTCGCTCTGCTGCTTCTCGATGCCCTCGCCGAGCTGGAAGCGGACAAAGTCCTTGATCACGATCGTGCCGCCGGCGGCCTTCGCCTCGGCCGCGACAACGTCACCGACCGGCGTCTTGCCGTCGATCACGAACGCCTGGGTCAGGAGCGCGTTTTCCTTGCGGAACTTGTCGACCGGACCCTTGACGATCTTCTCGACGACTTCCGGCGGCTTGCCGGCGATCTTGTCGGCCGCCTTCTCCCGCGCGATCGCCGCCTCGCGCTCGATCAGCGCCGGATCGATGCCGTCGCCGGTCAGCGCCAGCGGATAAGCCGCCGCGATGTGCATCGCGATCTGCTTGCCGAGCGCTTCGATGCGGTCGGCAGGCGCGTTGCCCTCGAGCGCGACAAGCACGCCGATCTTGCCGAGGCCCGGCGCCGCGGCATTGTGGACGTAGGACACGACCGCGCCTTCCGAGACGGACAGCACCCGCGCGCGGCGCAGCGACTGGTTCTCGCCGATCGTCGCGATGTTCGTCGTCAGCGCGTCCTGGACCGTGCCGCTGCCGAGCGGCGCCGCCAGCAGCGCCTCGACGTCGTCGCCGGTGGTGAGCGCGAGCTGGGTCACGTCGCGCACGAAGGTCTGGAACTGCTCGTTCTTGGCAACGAAGTCGGTTTCCGAGTTGACCTCGACGACCGCTCCCTTGGTGCCCTGGACGGCGACGCCGACCAGCCCCTCGGCGGCGGTGCGGCCGGCCTTCTTCGCGGCGGCGGCCAGGCCCTTGGTGCGCAGCCAGTCGATCGCCGACTCGATGTCGCCGCCGGATTCGGTCAGCGCCTTTTTGCAATCCATCATGCCCGCACCGGAGCGCTCACGCAGCTCCTTGACGGTCGCGGCCGTAAACTCCGCCATCATCCTGTTCCTTCTGCTGTGCGGCCGGGCGGCGCCCCTGCGCTCTGCCCGGCCGCTGTTACGATTTGGCGAAGCGGGCGGGCCGGAGCCGGCCCGCACCGCTGCCCGGCGTCACGCGGTCGCCGGCTCGCCGTCGCTCAACACGGCCTCGGCCGGCGGCTCATCCATCGCGCCGATGTCCTGGCCGCGGGCCGCTGCGCCCGACTGGCCGCCCCGCGTCGCCGCCTGGGCGACGGCGTCGCAATACAGGCGGATGGCGCGGCTCGCATCGTCGTTGCCGGGCACCGGGAAGGCGATCCCGTCCGGCGACACGTTCGAATCGAGGATGGCGACGACCGGGATGCCGAGCGTGTTCGCTTCCTTGATCGCCAGCTCTTCCTTGTTCGCATCGATCACGAACATGACGTCGGGAATGCCGCCCATGTCGCGGATGCCGCCGAGCGACAGCTCGAGCTTGTCCCGCTCGCGGGTGAGCTGCAGCACTTCCTTCTTGGTCAGCCCGTGCGTGTCGCCAGCCAGCTGCTCTTCGAGCGCCTTGAACCGCTTGATCGAGTTCGAAATCGTCTTCCAGTTGGTGAGCATGCCGCCCAGCCAGCGATGGTTGACATAATGCTGGCCCGAACGGCGCGCCGCTTCCGCGATCGGCTCCTGCGCCTGGCGCTTGGTGCCGACGAACAGCACCTTGCCGCCGGCGGCGACCGTGGCGCTGACGAACTCGAGCGCGCGCGCCAGGAGCGGCACCGTCTGCGAGAGATCGAGGATGTGGACGCCGTTCCGATCGCCGTAGATGTACGGCTTCATCTTCGGATTCCAGCGGTGGGTCTGGTGGCCGAAATGCGCGCCGGCCTCGACGAGCGCCTGAAGCGTGACGGTGGGTGCCGCCATGATGATGTTCTCCTACCCGGTTGTACCTCTGAAAGGCAGGGATCCCGAACCAGGTTCGGGACACCGGTATGTGCGCCCTTCATGTGGAATGGGCGGGCCCTTAGCGGCGGGCGCCGGCAAAGGCAAGATGGCAGAGGGGCTTGACAGCATCGGAACAAAGGACGAACGTGGCGACGAGATGGAGGAACACATGCAGATCATCGCGGCAATGGCGTTCGGACTCGTGCTGGCGGGCAGCCTTGCGCTGATCGCGGCGATGCTGCGGGCGGAGGCCGGGCGCATCGCGGCCATTTTGTCCGGGGCGGAACTGGCGCGGGCCCGTGCGCCGCGGGCCGTCCGCGTCAGCGGCGCAGCGCGACGTCCCCGTCCGGCACGGCCGCTTCGGCGGCTGACGCTCGCCGCTGCCGCTTGATGCGGCCATAGGCGCGGATGCTGAACGGGATCAGCCCCAGATAGCCGAGCGCGACCACGGTGAGCGTGATCCAGGGCGCCGAGACCAGCGCCCCGCCGAGGAGCGCGAAGCCGGCGATCGCTTCGAGCCGGACCCCGCGGCGCAGGCGCAGCGAGGACCAGCTGAAGGTCGCGATGTTCGAGATCATCAGAAAGGCGACCAGCCCCACCCAGGGCGCGACGATCGCCGGGTTGCTGAACAGCGTGCTGCCCGACCAGAGCGATATGTAGATCGGCAGCAGCGCGAGCCCCGCGCCGGCGGGTGCCGGCACGCCGGTCAGGAATCCGGCGGATTTGTGCGGCTGCTCGCTGGCATCGATCTGCGCGTTGAAGCGGGCGAGGCGCAGCGCGCAGCACACGGCATGGGCAAGCGCGAAGATCCAGCCCAATTGCGGCAGGGTTTGCAGCGACCAGAGATAGAGAATGATCGCCGGGGAGACGCCGAAGGCTATCACGTCCGACAGCGAATCGAGCTCCGCGCCGAACCGGCTTTCGCCCTTCAGCAGCCGGGCGATCCGGCCGTCCATCCCGTCCAGCACCCCGGCGACGACGATCGCCGCCAGCGCGCGCTCGAAATCGCCGCCGATCGCGAAGCGGACGCCCGACAGACCGACGCAAAGCGCAAGCGCAGTCACGGCGTTGGGCGCGACGGCGCGCAGGGAGATGCCGCGGCGGGCGCCGGTCATTGCGGCAGACCGTGGCCTGCCTCGACCTCGCCGAGCCGCGCGATGATGGTTTCGCCGGCAACGGTCCGCTGGCCGAGCGCGACGCGTGGCGCCGTGCCGGCCGGCAGATAGACGTCGACGCGGCTGCCGAAGCGGATCAGCCCGACCCGCTGGCCGCGCGCGACGACATCGCCCGGCTTCACGAACGGCACGATGCGGCGGGCGACGAGGCCCGCAATCTGGGTGAAGCCGATGCGACTGCCATCGGCTGCCTCCACGAGGATGTGCTGGCGCTCATTGTCCTCGCTCGCCTTGTCGAGATCGGCGTTCAGGAACTTGCCCGAGATATAGACGACCTGGCGGATCGTGCCGGCGATCGGGCTGCGATTGATGTGCACATCGAACACGCTCATGAAGATCGAAACGCGCGTCATCGGCAGATCGCCCAATCCGTCCGCGCCGGCCAGTTCGCGCGGCGGCGGCACTTGCTGGATGAGCGTGATCAGCCCGTCGGCGGGGGCGATCACCAGCCCCTCCCCCTGCGGCACGCTGCGCACCGGATCGCGGAAGAAGGCAGCGACCCACAGCGTGACCGCGGCCATCGGCCAGGCCAGCGTCTCCCAGGCGAGCCAGGCGAAGAGGAGCGTGACCGCAGCGGCGATCAGCACGAACTTGCGGCCGTCCGGGTGGACCGACGGAAAACGCCATTTGACGTTGGTCGTGACGACGGGCGGCGTGTCGAGCGAGGGCATGGTCAGGCCTTAGGCCCTTGTTCGGGCGATCTCAACGCCGGACGGCGCGTGCCGGGTGTCCACCCCGGTTGATCGCCGCTCCCCGCTTGCCTAAGGCGGCCGCAAAACCAACGACAGGAAGACGCGATGGCCAGGATCAAGGTAAAAACGCCCGTGGTGGAGCTCGATGGCGACGAGATGACGCGCATCATCTGGGCCTGGATCCGCGAGCGGCTGATCCTCCCCTATCTCGACATCGATCTCGAATATTATGATCTGGGCATCGAGAAGCGCGACGAGACGGATGACCGGATCACGGTCGAGTCGGCTCGCGCGATCAAGAAGTACGGCGTCGGCGTGAAGTGCGCGACCATCACCCCGGACGAAGCACGGGTCGAGGAATTCGGCCTCAAGAAGATGTGGAAGTCGCCGAACGGCACGATCCGCAACATCCTCGGCGGCGTGGTGTTCCGCGAGCCGATCGTGATCAAGAACGTGCCGCGGCTGGTGCCGGGCTGGACCGACCCGATCGTGGTCGGCCGCCACGCCTTTGGCGACCAGTATCGCGCGACCGATTTCCGCGTTCCCGGACCTGGCAAGCTGCGCCTGGTGTTCGAGGGCGAGGATGGCCGCACGATCGACGAGGAGGTGTTCCAATTCCCCTCCTCCGGCGTCGCGATGGCGATGTACAATCTGGACGACTCGATCCGAGACTTCGCGCGCGCCTCGCTGAATTACGGCCTGATGCGCGAATGGCCGGTCTACCTGTCCACCAAGAACACGATCATGAAGGCCTATGACGGGCGCTTCAAAGACATTTTCCAGGAGGTCTACGAGAACGAGTTCCGCGCGCAGTTCGAAAAGCTCGGCATCGTCTACGAGCACCGGCTGATCGACGACATGGTCGCCTCCGCACTCAAGTGGAGCGGCAAGTTCGTCTGGGCCTGCAAGAATTACGACGGCGACGTGCAGTCGGATTCGGTCGCCCAGGGCTTCGGCTCGCTTGGCCTCATGACCTCGGTGCTGCTCTCGCCGGACGGCAAGACGGTCGAGGCGGAAGCGGCACACGGCACCGTCACGCGGCATTACCGGATGCACCAGCAGGGCAAGGCAACGTCGACCAACCCGATCGCGTCGATCTTCGCCTGGACCGGCGGGCTGAAGTATCGCGGCCGCTTCGACGGCACGCCGGATGTCACGCGCTTCGCCGAGACGCTCGAGCGGGTGTGCGTCGAGACGGTCGAGAGCGGCCAGATGACGAAGGACCTGGCCATCCTCATCGGTCCCGACCAGCCCTGGATGACCACCGAGCAATTCTTCGAGGCGATCCGGCTCAACCTTGAAAAGGCGATGGCGAACTGGGCCTGAGCCGATGACCCGGGATCGGCCGGGCGCGTTGGTGATCGGCGCCGGGATTGCCGGCCTGGCCGCCGGGATCGCGCTCCGCCGCGCCGGCTTTGCGGTGCGCGTGCATGAACGCGCGCCGGCGATGGAGCCGCGCGGCGCCGCGCTCGGCCTCTGGCCGAATGCCGTGGCGGCGCTGCGCATGCTCGACGCCGCCGCCCGCATCGAGGCCGAGGCGCCGCCCATCCACGCGCTCGCCGCCGCCGACCGCGCCGGGCGCTGGATTTTCGGCCCGATCCCGGTGGTTCCATTCGACGGCTGCGGCGCCTTTCTGCCCACGCGCGCCCTGCTGCAGGAAGCCCTTCTGGACGCGCTCGGGCGCGGTTGCATCCGGTTCGACAGCGACGGCCGGACGGACCGCGCCGCCGCCGATCGTTCGAAACAGGCCGCCCTTCCCGTCCACGGCCGCCGGCTTTTGCGCGGCCCCGCCCGCGCGCTGCTTCGCGTCCTCCCGATCGCGCTCCACCGCCAGGCGATCGTCCAGACGCATCACTGGCCGGACGAATTCACCGCCCGCGCCAAGTGGCTGGCTCCTTGCGCTTTCCCCGCTTAAGCTCGTCCGCATGGCGGCGCTCGATCTCGGCAGCAGCGGATTTTCCGACACGCTCGTGATCCTGGGCGCGGCGGGGATCGTGATCCCGGCCTTCGCCCGGTTCCGGATCAACCCGGTGATCGGGTTCATCCTGGTCGGAGCCCTCGTCGGCCCGTTCGGTCTCGGCACGCTGGTCCGGGACTTTCCGTGGCTCTATTATGTGACGATTTCCGAGCCCGAGGCGATTGAACCGTTCGCGGAACTCGGCATCGTCCTGCTGCTCTTCACCATCGGCCTGGAGCTGTCCTTCCGGCGGCTGTGGGAGATGCGGACGCTGGTGTTCGGCGTGGGCGCGGCGGAATTGCTCGGCTCGGGCCTGCTGATCGGCGCCGCCCTGTGGCTGATCGGCCAGCCCGCGGCCGGCGCCTTCGGGCTGGGGCTGGCGCTTGCCCTTTCGTCGACCGCGCTCGTCCTGCCGATGGTCGGCACGCGCAGCCGCATCGGCCGCCCGGCCTTTGCGATGCTGCTGTTCGAGGATCTGGCGCTGGTCCCGATCATCTTCCTGCTCGGCGCGTTCGGCGCCGGGCCGGACATCGGCGTCGGCCGCTTCGCGCAGACGCTCGCGCTCGGCATTGCCGCGGTGCTGGCGCTGATCGTCGGCGGCCGCTTCCTGCTGCCGCGCCTGTTCGCCCAGGCCGCGCGCACCAAAAGCCCGGAATTGTTCCTGGCGGCGAGCCTCCTCGCCGTCATCGCCGCCAGCCTGGTGACCAGCGCCGTCGGCCTCTCGCCGATCGTCGGCGCCCTCGTCGCCGGCCTGATCATCGCCGAGACCGAATATCGCGGCGAAGTCGAATCGATCACGGCGCCGTTCAAGGGGCTGGCGCTCGGCGTGTTCCTGATCACCGTCGGGATGAGCATCGATCTGGGCGCCGTCGTCGATCACGGACCGCAGCTGGCGCTCGCGATCGTCGGCGTGATGCTCGTCAAGACGCTGGTGACGGCAGGGCTGCTCCATCTCGCCGGCAGCGGCAAGGGCGCCGCGGTCCAGACCGGCGTCCTGATGGCCTCGCCCTCGGAGACGACCCTGATCGTGCTTGCCGCCGCGGCCCAGGCGGGCGTCATCGCGGCGTCCACGGCCGCCTTCTGGCAGATGGTGACGGCGATCGGCCTGACGCTGACGCCGCTGCTGGCACGGCTCGGCCGCGATCTCGGCCGCAGGGTCGAGCTGGTCGACGATTCGGAGCAGATCGAGGAGAGCGGCCCCGGCGTGGTGGTGATCGGCTTCGGCCGGGTCGGCCGGATGGTGGCGGACATGCTCCGCCGCCACGAGATTGCGTTCACCGCGGTCGATTCGGACATCGACAGCGTCGTCGCCGCCCGGCGGGAAGGCTATCCCGTCCTGTTCGGCGATGCGAGCCGCCCCGATCTCGTCGATCGGCTGCGGCTGGGTCATGCCCGGGCGCTGGTGCTCACCATGGACGATCCGGTGCTGAGCGTGCTGCTCACTCGCCGGGTCCGGGGCTGGGTTCCCGATCTGACGATCGTCGCCCGCGCCCGCGACACCGCCCACGCCGCCGAGCTCTACCGCGCCGGCGCGAGCGACGCCGTGCCGGAAACGCTCGAAAGCTCGCTGCAGCTGTCGGAGGCCCTGCTGGTCGATCTCGGTATTGCCGTCGGGCCGGTGATCGCGTCGATCCACGCGGTGCGGGACGAGCTGCGGGAGGAAATCAAACAGGCGGGGCAGCTCGACCGTGAACCACGGCTGACCCGCACCCGCCTGCGTGATGTCTCAGACGCTTAACGACACTGCTTGGCTGATCGATTCAGCTTGGCTGCGCGCCGGGCCTGAAGCTTTTGCCAATGGCCTCAGGCGAGCACCATGCGCACGGTGCGGCGGCGAACGGCGTAACCGATCGCGCCGAAGCCAAGGATCATCATCGCCCAGGTCGCCGGCTCCGGCACCACCGCGATGGTGATGCGGTAATTGTCGAACGGCCGCGGGCCGTTGTTCTGCGGCGTCGTCGAAATGGCGAAGGTCCCGGTCCGGAAGATCGGGATGTTCTCGCTGGCCGGCCGGTTCCGATTGAACGAGCTGTTCTCGATCAGATTGGTGTTGATCAGCCGGAACTGGGTGAAATTGTTCGGGAACGGCAGCCGGAGCAGCGAGAGGCCGCCCTGCTGGAAGTTCGTGAACACGGTGAGGCCGGTCTCGACCACGCCCGAGCCCGCGCCCGGCACGTCGGTGTAGGTGACGCGGATCGGCGCCGGGCCGAACGGGGGCGGCGAAAAGCGGACCGTGTCCGACGACACCGAGTCGGGCGCACGGTTCATATCCAGCTCGAAGCTGAAATCGCCCCGATCCTCGCCGCCGACATTGGTGATGGTGAACAGCCAGCGCGCGGCCGAGGCCGGGGTGGACATCGTCAGTGCGGCAATGGACGCCGCAGCGAAAAGCAACTTCTTCATGAACATACCCCTCAGACTTCCGAGGCTGGCTCAGCCCCGGGCAACCGCCGCGGTTAGTTAACGTGCCGGTCATCTTCGTGACGGGCGCATGACAGGCCGAAGACTCCGCAGGCGGCTGGATCAGGTGACGAGATAGCCGCCATCGACCGGCAGCACCGCGCCGGTGACGAATGCCGCAGCATCGGACAGCAGGAACAGCACCGGCCCGGCGACTTCGGCCGGCATGCCAAGGCGCCCGAGCGGCATCCGGGCAAGATGGCGCTCGACGACCGCAGGCTTGTCGAACACCGCCTTGGTCAGGCCCGTCACGATCGGCCCCGGCGCGACGGCGTTCACCCGAATGCCGCTCGGCCCCAGCTCATGGGCAAGCGCTCGGGTGAGCATCGCGACGCCGCCTTTCGATGCGGAGTAGGCGACCGAGTTCGCGAGATGGATGAAGGACTGGATCGACGCGACCAGCACGACGGCGGCGCCGCGCCGCAGGCTGGGTCGCGCTGCCTGGACCACGTTGAACGCCCCGGTCAGGTTGATGTCGATCGTCGTGTCCCAATGGGCGGCGGCGGCATCGTCGGCAAGACTTGCGCGGTGGACGACGCCGGCACAGTGGACGACGCCGTCCAGCCCCGGCGCGCCGAAGGCGGCGATCGCTTCCGTCAGTGCTGCCCGGTCGGTGACGCTGACCGTCGCGGCCGGCGGCGGGCCCGGACAGGGATCACGATCGATCACGAGAATCTCGGCGCCGGCACCGCGAAGGGCTTCCGCAACGGCCGCGCCGATCCCGCTGGCCGCCCCCGTCACGACATAGCGGCGGCCCGCCACGTCAGCAGGCGAAGCAGTGGCGATCGGCGCGTCCGGCATCCAGCTCTCTGTCGCAGCGAGCAAATGGTGCGGGCGGTCGGACTCGAACCGACATGTATTGCTACGGCGGATTTTGAGTCCGCTGCGTCTACCATTTCGCCACGCCCGCGTGGAGACGACGCCCTAGCGAAGGCCCGCGGTCGCCGCAACCGATCCGGGCCCTCGCCGGTTCTGCCTGCCATGGACGAAGCCGGCGCGTCGATCGCCTATCAGGCGCTGGTGGAGGCGGTCCGCGAGCGCCGCTCAATCCTGTTCGCGGGCGCCGGCCTGTCGATGGCCGTCGGCTTGCCGAGCTGGGCGCAGCTGATCGACCATATGCGCGCCGAGCTTGGCCTCGACGCGGCGGAATCCGACGCCAGCTATCAGGCCCTCGCCGAATATTATCGGCTGCAGAAAGGCAGCATCGGCGCGCTGCGCAGCTGGATGGACCGGACCTGGTGCGTCTCGGAGCCCAAGGTCGCCCGCTCGCGGCTCCACGCGCGCATTGTCGAACTGGATTTCCCGATCCTCTACACCACCAACTACGACAACAATCTCGAGGCCGCGTACCGCTATCACGGACGGGATTTCATCAAGATCGTGAACGCTCGCGACTTGAGCCGCGCCGGCGAGGGCCAGCCGCAGATCGTGAAGTTTCACGGCGATTTCGAGGACGACCGGTCGCTGGTCCTTGCCGAGACCGACTATCTTGACCGGCTTCAGTTCGATTCGCCGCTCGACCTGAAATTCCGCGCCGACACGCTGGGGCGGACGCTGCTCTTCATCGGCTACTCGATGTCGGACATGAACATCCGGGTCCTGCTGCATCGGCTGTGGCGCACCTGGGGCCAGTCGGGGCGGGCCCAGGACCGGCCGCCGTCCTTCGTGTTCCTGTCGAAGCGCGATCCGGTGCGCGACGCGGTCCTCGAGCAATGGGGCATCACCGTGCTTTCGAACGGCGAGGAGGATCCGGAAAAGAGCCTGACCGCCTTTCTCGAAAGGCTTGCCGCGGACGTGAAGGGACGCCCTTGAGCCGGACCGGCGGGCGGCGCATGCTGGCGCGCGATGACAGCGGCCTCTCCCACGCCGGGCCAGCTCGCCCTTGCCGAGCGCCTCTCCGCGGCGCGGATGGAGGGCGGCATCACCCATGTCGATGCCGCCGTCTACACCGATCCGGCCCGGTTTGCGGCCGAGCAGGCGCGCGTGATCGCGCCGGCCGCCCAGGTGATCGTCCCGTCCGCGCTGCTGCCGCGGCCCAACATGGCGGTCGCCCATGACGGCTTCGGCCGGCCCCTGCTGGTGACGCGCGACGCGGCCGGGCAGGTGCACGTCTTTCTGAATGTCTGCCGCCATCGCGGCACCCGGCTCGTGGAGAGCGGCGACGTGCAGTGCCACCCCCGCCTCGTCTGCCCCTATCATGCGTGGAGCTACGGACTGGACGGGCGGCTGGCCGGCGTGCCGCGGCCGGAGACGTTTCCCGGCCTCGACCGGAACGCGCACGGCCTCGCGCCGCTGCCCGCTCATGAAACCGGCGGACTGATCTGGGCGGTGCTGGAGGGCGATGGCGATTTTGCGGAAGCGGCGGCGCTCGGCCGCGATTTCGACGCGTTCGGGCTGGCCGGCCTCCACCTGTTCGCGCGGCAAACCCATGACGTGGCGGCGAACTGGAAGCTGATCGTCGATGCGTTCTCGGAGAGCTACCACGTCCAGCGGCTTCACGCGGAGACGATCGGCCCGATGTTCCGCGACGGCATCACCGCCGCCGACCATATCGGCCCGCACCAGCGCTCCGCGGTCGGCCGGGCGGCGGCGCTGGCCGAGCTCGACCGCACCGACTGGACGGCCCTGCGCGCGGCCGTCACCTACGCCTATCAGATCTTTCCCACCGCGATCCTGATCGTCAGCCCCGATTATGTGAACCTGCTGGTGCTGATGCCTGTCGCCGTCGACCAGACGCGCGTCGCGGACTTCATGCTGATCCCCGAGGCGCCGGCGACCGAGAAGGCGCAGCGTCACTGGGAGCGGAGCTGGAGGCTGCTCGATCAGGGCGTGTTTGCCGGCGAGGATTTCCGGGCGGCGGCGCTTGGCCAGCAGGGCCTCGCCGCCGGCGCGCTGGAGCGGCTGACGCTGGGCACGCTGGAGACGGGCATTCGCGTGTTCCACGACGAAGTGGAGCGCCGGCTCGCTGCCCCGGACGCTGCCCCGCGGACGGGTCAGGCGGCGGGCGCCGGCCCCCCATAAAGCGTCAGCCCGGGGGGCGTTCGCCCGATCGACCCGCCGGCGAGCAGCGCATCGATCGCGCCGAGCGCAGCCCGGAGTTCGCGCGAGCTGTAGGGCTTGGCAAGGCAGCCGACGCCGAGCCGCTTCGCCTCATCCGGACACTGACCGGTCACGAACAGGACCGGGGTGTCCGCTGCATGGGCCGCCCGGGCGACGTCGACGCCGCTGCCGTCGGACAAGCCGACATCGACCAGCACGAGATCCAGCGCCGTCCCGGCGTCGATCACTTCGCGCGCGGCGGCGATGCTGTCGACGGTCGCGACCACTTGATAGCCTGCCTCGGTCAGGAAATGCTCATTGTCGAACGCGACCAGCGGCTCGTCCTCGACAATGAGGATCCGCTTCAAACGCCGCGCCTTTCTCGCAAACAGCATGCCCGCTCGCTTTCCGCCATTGCGCCCGCCCTGCCCGGGCGCCTAACCGAGACTGAACGCAGGATGCCCGAAATCCGTTCGGGGTCGACAGAGCTTTTGTTGCGGAGAAGATATTGCCCTTATCCCGGCCCCCGCGCGACGCCCGACGCGAGCCCCAGCGCATCGCGAAGCTGCTGGCGCGCGCCGGCGTCGCCTCGCGCCGCGAGATCGAGCGGATGGTGGCCGAGGGACGCATCGCGATCAACGGTGCCACGGTCGAGACGCCGGCAACTCTGGTCGAGTCGCTGCACGGCGTGACCGTCGACGGAAAACCGGTGAAGCCGCCGGCGCCGGCGCGGCTGTTCCGCTTCCACAAGCCGCCGGGCTTCCTCACCACGGAGCGCGATCCGCGCGGCCGGCCGACCATCTATGACCGGCTGCCGCCGGGCCTGCCCCGGCTGATGCCGGTCGGGCGGCTGGATCTCAACACCGAAGGGCTTCTGCTGCTGACGACCGACGGGGAGCTGAAGCGCGCGCTGGAACTCCCCCGCACCGGCGTTCCGCGCACGTACCGCGCGCGCGCCTATGGGACCGTCACCCAGGCCCAGCTGGAGGCGCTGATCGAAGGCATTGAGATCGACGGCGTCCGCTATGGGTCGATCGACGCCAATCTGGAGCGCCGCACCGGCGCCAATGTCTGGATCGAACTGACGCTGGCCGAGGGCAAGAACCGCGAGGTCCGCCGGGTGCTCGAGCATCTGGGGCTGAAGGTCAGCCGCCTCATCCGGACCCGCTACGGCCCCTTCCCGCTCGGCGACCTGCCGGCCGGCGCGGTGGACGAAGTGCGCCAGCACGACCTCGTCCTGTTCCGCAAAAGCCTGCCGGGCCAGCCCCACCCGCCCGCGGCGGAGGCGGCACCTGCCGCCGCTCGGCCCGTCACCTCCCGGGCCGCCGCCGACCGCCCTGCCGCCGCTCGGCCGGGCGCCGGACAGCCGGCCCCGGAGGCGCCTGCCCGTGGCCGTCGCGGCCGCAGCC